>ULOF01040766.1_pt1 | contig 15128 bp, 16 predicted proteins | sample 1952371 | NCBI WGS metagenome assembly ULOF01 (sample SAMEA4835597, study PRJEB28245) | human gut metagenome | biome: gut microbiome; material: fecal sample | place: Denmark | collected 2008 | reverse complement strand
TGCACCACCATGTCTGAAGAAAACCTCCGGGCCCTCATCCGCTGGATCGATCCCGCCAAAACCCCCGTCTACATCCTCCTCCCCTCACGGGAATACATGAAACTCCGCACTCCCTGGGGGCTGCCATAACACAAAGCCCCATCCCCCCCCACCCGGATCCCTCCGGGACGAGGCCGGCCCCCGACACCCACCCGCATCATGGACAAATACACCCAGCAACTGCGCGTCCGCACCGACGAATGCGGAGCCGACTGCCGCCTCCATCCCGCCGCCATCCTCCGGTGGATCCAGGACATCGCCGAAGATCACGCCTCATCCCAAGGTTTCGGTTACCAATTCTGCTGCCGGCACAGACTCGCCTGGGTCGAATTCCGCCTCGCCATCCGCATCCACCGGCTCCCCGAGTGGAAGCAAACCCTCGATGCCGCCACTTGGACCTACCCTGCCAGCCCCCTCATCGCCTACCGCGAATTCATCATCAGCGACACAGACGGCTCCCCCCTCATCGAAGCCACCTGCCAGTGGGTTCTCATCGACGCCCGCCGCCGTCGTCCCGTCGCGTTAAAAAAACACATCTCCCACTTCCCCGAAGTCCCGCAAGGCTCTTCTTCCCCCCTCGTCCCCATCGACGAAAAACGACTCTCCCTCAAATCCCACGGAACCAACAAAACAACCGACGGCACCCCGGACTCCGCGTCCGATGCCGCCCCCTGCCCCGTCCCATCGGGCAACACCGCCATCCCCACCCGGCACTTCCATGCCGAACGCAGCCTCGTCGACTTCAACCGCCACATCAACAACTCCGCTTACCTCATCTGGGCGCTCGACACCATCCCCGACTCCTGGATCGCCGGCAAACGCCCCGCCGAAATCTTCATCGCCTTCAACAAAGAAACCCTCCCCGGCGAAGACCTCCGTTCCCTCCTGCAACTCGACGACTCCGCCCCGGTCCCCGCCAGCCGGCACACCATCCTCGGCAGCGACGGTTGCGCCCGCGCCACCCTCTCCATCCGCTGGGAACCCGCCCCGGATGCCCCGGATATCCCCTCTCCGGAAGCCTAACCTCCTTCCGTTCCCTCCCTGCCGCCATGTCCTTCCTCGAAGTACAAGACATCCACGTTCGCTTCCCCGGCAAAAAAAACTTCCTCACCGGCAAAGCCGCCCCTCCCGTCTGCGCCGTCAACGGAGTCAGCCTCGCCGTCGAACAAGGGGAAATCCTCGGTCTCGTCGGAGAATCCGGCTGTGGCAAATCCACCCTCTCGCGCACCATCATGCAGCTCCAGCGCCCCACCGCCGGAGCCGTCATCCTACAGGGAGAAAACCTCACCGCCCTGCCCAACAAAACCATCCGCAAGCGGCGGCTCGACTTCCAGATGATCTTCCAGGATCCCTACGCCTCCCTCAACCCGCGCTACACCATCTACTCCACCCTTGCCGAAGCCATCCGCCAGCGCCGTCCCCTCGGCAAAGCCCAACTCCGCGACGCCGTCACAGCCCTCATGGAAAAAGTCGGCCTAGACCCCCGCTACATGCAAAAATACCCGCATGAATTCTCCGGCGGCCAACGCCAACGCATCGCCATCGCCCGGGCTCTTGCCCCCGAGCCCAAACTCATCATCGCCGACGAACCCGTCTCCGCCCTCGACGTCTCCATTCAGTCACAAATCCTCAACCTCCTCACCAACCTCGCGCACGATCTGAACCTCACCATGATCTTCATCTCGCACGACCTCTCCGTCGTCCGTTACATCTCCGACAACATCGCCGTCATGCGCCAAGGCACCATCGTCGAATACGGTCCCGCCGACACCCTCTTCACCTCCCCCCCCCCCCCCCCCCCCCCAAACCCTCCTCTCCGCCATCCCCCATCTATAGACATCGTTTCAATTTTTGTAGTCACAAGTCAATCTTATAATCTGCGACTCGAAGAAACTCTTGGGATGAATCGTACGCATAAAAAACTTCATCGCTGTAGGGTGTTTTTTCGTACAGTTCGCATACTCTTTGCATAGGCGTTTTACCTCCCAATGATACGTGAGGTCTCCGGTAGTTATAAGTCGTCTGCCAGCATTCCAGCTCTTCTACCAATTGTTCGTATGGCAAATCATTCAGGGCATAAAATTCTATTTTGTCGGTTTTCTGCGATCTCTTAACCTTCCCGTTCAAATGAGGACTTCTTGGTTTGTTGGGTCTGAATTTGATATGCAGTTCCATCAGTTTTCTCTGGACGCTTTCTGCAAAAAACTCCAATCCCAGGTCTGTCTGAATGCGTTAAATGGGAAAGGGCATCTCTTCCAGAAGGATCTCTAAAAAGAGAAGCGTATTGGCTGCCGTTCGTCTTTTTTATAGAGTTTCATAACCCTGTATCTCGAACAGTCATCTATGGCTGTATATTGATACATGCCCGGTCCAATTTTGCAGGTATCCATTTGAATTCTTTCTCCGGGAAACGACTTATTCCACAGCGTTGACAAGTCAAGCCTGCATTACCCGTTCGCTTGTAGAGATCAATCCATTTTTTCCTCTCATTTGGATTCATTTTCATTGTTCCTTTCCACTTCAGAGTTGAAACGATGTCTATGAATCACACAAATTATCTGAAAATTTTATCAATTTTAATAAGAATCCTAGATAAAAAATAGTAAAAAATTAAATATTTATATTTTCTACGTATTAATCTTTTTTTTACAGGGTAAGAACATATTGCTTCTCCGTAAAATCTTGCTAATCGTAATTTTGCCCAAATATTTATACAATTCTTCACATTCATATGAAACATATAATCTCTATTCCAATTATCAAGATTCATACTTAATTGACAGTATTGTTGTCGATATTTCATTGTTACCATGGGAGTAAATGCTATGCTATGTAAAGCCAAGGCATTTGCTTGTTCTGCATCTTCATACCTTGTTAATGCCTCGTTTTGAGGAGTATCAAGAAAAATTTCGCGTGGTACCAATGTCGCACCAGGGGTAAAGGATATTTTTCTATAAAACAAGAATTTAAATGGATTAGAAATCAATCCCTCCTTTTTGTAATCAGAAAATAGGATTTCTCTTCCATCCCTTAATACGGAGAGGTGATTTCCTATAGCGATTGCTACATTGTATTTTTCTCTGATATTTACTAATAGTTCCACAGCATTAGGCAATAAAATATCATCAGCATCAAGATACATAATTAGCCCTCCGTTAGACTTGCGTACACCTAGATTTCTTGCAGACGCAACACCACCATTTAGTTTTTTATAGCAGTATAATCTCCTATCATGAATCTCCATTATTACTTTCCAGGAGTCATCTGTAGAACCATCATCTATAACAATTATTTCTAAATTATTATAACTTTGGGATAAAACTGAATCAATTGTAGACTTAATACTTAAAGCCTTATTGTAAACAGGAATTATAATAGAAATAAGTTGAGTATTATTTATTAACATAATTACGAATTTTTAAAAATAACCATTGCCGTTCTTTAGAACTCAAGAAAACAAAAATAGTCAAAACAAAAGGAACAAAAAATGCAATAATAATATTACAAATCGACTGGGTAAATAATTTTTGATCAAAAGATAATAAATATTCCCCAGTCGCAAGAATCAAGAACGATAGCAAGGGAAGTAATATTACAGTCGGAAACACATTCTTAATAAATTCCCATGCAAAAATATTAGCTTCCTTTTGCATATAATACAATCTAACAAACATAGATAAAGCGGATATTATAACCGATACAGCCAAAGCCATTTCAGGAGGATATCCACATACTGCAATAACGTATGAAATAGGAACTATAAACAATAGCACCAAACCTTCCATAATTTGAAACATAGCAATTCTTCCTGTAGCCAAAATCGATGTTATTACAGGCTGCGATATTGTACTTAGCAGAGATTCAAATAAAAGAATACGAGTAAAAACAACGGTATATTCAGGAACTTCTTTTAACCAAATATTCATAATAAATGGCGTTTCCATCATTATGGGACATGTAATAATAAACATAAGCATATAGGCATATTTCGCACTATTACATACAAGAGTTTTCAAGTAATCGATATCGTTTAATGCTACAGATTTTGTAATCTGAGGATTTACAGCTAAAGTAAAATTATTAACAAAACGCCTAACTGAGGAAACGACCTGATTTGTAATACCTAAAGATGCATTAACACTAATTCCGTAAATATTAAGAACCAAATTGAGACCTTGAGTTTTGCCTAAATAAGCAGCACTACCTATAAAGTTCCAAAAAGAAAAATTAAAAATTTCAACAAATAATTTCCTATTGAACGGAACACGCCCCCGACATTCAGGAAAACTATTTCTGCAATAATTTATGCAGAGGAATAAGACAATTCCATTCACAATGCAACATCCTCCAGAATATGCAATAAGTCTATGAGCAGGCAAAAATTGCAATAGAACAGAAATCAATAAATTTAACAATACTTCCAAGACGCCAATTTTTGCAAAATATGTAAATCTTTCATGGGCAACTAAACAAGCATAATAAGAACTACAAATCAATGAAAATATAAATGAAATAAGAGAAAACTGAAAGACCCATTTAACACTTTCTATACTACCATCAGGTAAATTCAGATAATGCAAAACAAAAAGCAATCCAATAGTTTCACCACAGAAAAACGTAATTACTCCTATAATTAGCATTATATAAACAGAGGTAAAAAATATTTCTTTTAACCTGATATTGTTTTCAGAATCAATTTCAAATGTCAAAAATCTTTGAATTGCACTAGCCATGCTAGAATTTAACAAAGAAAATAATGCGACTACTCCACCTATAACATTGTAGATCCCAAAATCCTCAATACCTAATTCAGCAAGAACTGTTCTTGATATATAGAACGAAATACCCATGGAGAAAAACATCCTTGCATATAAGGCAAGGCTGTTTTTCATTATACGTGTTTGATCCGCGTCATTCATATTTCTTTCCTATTACAAAAATTGATTTCTCCAAATCTCTATCTGGTCATGAGGAATTTGAATATCAATTAAATAAGGAGAATTTAATATATGTTTTAATGAAGAAATATTTTCTTCATCTATTACTGGTAAGAAAAAATCTCGTTTCATTTCTTTAGCTCTATTATCAATAGCAATTATATGAGTCTTCCTACCAAATTGCAAAGCACGAATCCCTGCATGTAAACGAGTTCCAACATAATCTAATGTATGAGAGGCCAACAATGAATCATATGCATAAAGGCGAGAAGGTATAATTTGAACTTTATCCAAGTAGCCAAGATCATGTAAATATTTAAAATCACCCAATCCTTGCGGGAAAAAATAAACATTTCCAGAATAACTGTTAATACATGTATCTAATATAATCTTATCACGATCAGGATCTTGGGCATAATCCGTAAGCGTAATTATCACATCATTAGATTTTTTAGTTGGTATAGAAGCTAAATGTTCTGGAGTTAATTCCCAAAGAGTTGGACATGATGTACAAATAGAATCTACACCAGTATAACGGAGCATGTTCTGAGTGTATGAATCTCTCACTGAATGACGAACATTTGACCGCAACAATCTATTATAAATAAAACGCACCATAGAAGATGGAGGCTTTAATTCATATGTTCTCCAACCACAGCCGAGTAAAGTAAAACGAGAACTGCGCCGAATGCACAAACGAAGGATATTTGTCAAGGAGAGATCCCATTGGAAATTATCACCCAAAGTACCAGCAAGAAGATTGGTCCCACCAACAAAAACAAAATCTGCCATATGTGTATAGAATAGGGACATCTTCTTTAAATCAGTTGCAGTTATCCGAATCAAAAAATCGTCGGGAAAGAGACGATTAATTTCTCTGTAAACAGCGTCCATAATGATATCGTTACCTATATTATAGGAAACAAGGCTTGTATCAATAACAACAATAGTTTTAGGATAATTCATTTTTTATCTATAATTTCAGAATATAGATTTATATATTGAGAAACAACGTGAGCTTCACCAAATCTCTTAATTGCATAGGGTCGAGAATTTTGTGATAATCTGGATTGCAACACAGGATCATCCAATATCTGCAGCAAAGACACAGCAAAAGCTTGAGTGTCAAACCTAGGAACAACTAGTCCAGTTTGAAAATCATGTACAATCTCAGGAATCCCCCCTGTCTGAAAGGCAACTATCGGTAAGCCACACATCTGTGCCTCAATACAAATAGAAGGCAAGTTATCTTCTCGCGATGGCATCGCAAGTACGTCTGCGGCCTGATAGACTTGTAATAGTTTGGCTTCATTAGTAATATATCCAGTATAAGTACATGGAAATGGCCAAAATATAGACTCAGCCGGTTGTTGACCGAAAATAAGCAAATGAATTTCCTTCCCTCCAATATCATGCAATTTCTGCAGAGCACTTAAAAGCAGATCAACCCCCTTTACCCCACTACTTAAACTACTAGCTCCCATTGCTATGATTTTACAATTCATAGGTAACTTTAGAGCAGCGCGTGCTGCATTTTTATCACCTTCTACAAAAGTTTGCTCAGGAACAGTATTATATATCTGTGTAATTCGTGCATCACCAAACATTCCACTACGTTTTGCCTCTTCTTGCATCCATCTAGAGCAAGCAATTAGAGTGAGATTATTCATGCGAGCATAAGCTCTCTTTTTATATGCATATGCTATACCTGCTAGGCGCTTAAAAAGGAATGGTGCATCAATTTGAGGACAACTATTACGACATGAATGAATAAATTTATCACAGCCACAAGCATAATGACATACACCAGTATAAGCATACTGATCATGTAATGTATACACAATTGGAATATTTAAGCGTGCTAAAGAACCCAAGTTTAAACTTCTAAACCCAATCCAGTGCAGATGCAACAAATCATAAGAACAGAGCTGAGAACGACTAATCCCTTGCGCTCGAAATGGAATACTGATCATTCCCCCCGGTAGCTGTATGCGGCTTTTTATTTTCCAAAAAAGCCCCTGTAAATAACGATCCCACTTAGGACACCCTTCTAACAATTTATCGCTACTTTCTGTTTGCTCTCTGACTAAAATATCAACATCCACTCCAGATGCATACTTATGTATAGCATTCGCCAAGCGATTTGATGCATACGTGGATGGAAATTTATTTTGAATATAGGCAATCTTCATATCCCTATTTATTTTTATTTTATACAATAATTATTACACACCATTCTGTCCGCCTTGTAGATTTAAAATAAATTTTTAATAATCATCAATATACAACATTTTTAATTTACAATTCTATTGATCGCTTTGAATTCACCCATCCAGACTTCTTTAAAAGACGTAACCTACGTCTCTCTATAAAACGATTGGGTATCAATCTAGTTATGGCATAACGAAAATCTTCGCCTAACTTTTTTAGGAAAATAGAATAAACAGGATAAACTTGCGGAGCTATTCGGTGACACTCCTTCATCCGTTGCACAATTCGCCGAGTCGATACGCCAGACATATTATATACAGCAAAAGGTATATTTCGATAAGCCCATTTTAATTCAGGATTTGTTGTAAAAATACGGTAAAAAAAGTGAAAATCAGCGCATATTGTAAAACTCGTATCGAATGGATAATTTTTTTGTAACTCTGATCTCACTAATATGGCCTGATGGCATGCAGGTATATCATCCAATGGAGATTTAGTGAGAATGTTAGGTCTTGAAATACGATACCAGCCACATCCGATCTGCTGGTATTGGCAAATATCTGTTAGCAATATAGAAATTTCCGTATCTAATTTACCCTCAAATAAGCAAGAAATAGAATTCACCGCAAATAAAGTATCGCCACTATTCAAATAATAAATCCATTCACCTGTAGCTAAAGAGGCACCTTTGTTCATCGCATCATAAATTCCGGAATCCTTCTCAGAAATAATATGTGTAATCCTATCTCGATAACGTAGAATAATACTCAAAGTAGCATCCGTACTACCGCCATCAACAATAATATATTCAATACTCGAATAATCCTGTATTAAAACACTCTCAATCGTTTCACGAATATTCTTTTCATCATTATATACAACAGTTATAATAGAAATTTTTGGAGTCATTTTAGTTATCAATTTTTCGAAAAATAATATATCTCTGCGGAACATTCCAATTTTTCCATATATCGAGATTGAATATAATTACGCCATCCTAACCAGAATCGAAGAGGAATATAAAAACATGTAGAAAGCCACCAACAACAAGTAATATAGATATAAAGCCATGCTGTCATAAAAAACCCATTAAGATCTGATGAAGAAGAGAGCCTATACCTCCATTCGTTACATGTGTTACTATGAACATACACAGCCCACCGTTCTTTCGAAAAATTCTGGAAATAGCGCTTCTCTGCGGGAAGAGAGATAAGACCTATCTTCCTATGCTGCTGCCATTCTAGTAAATCATGGGACATTATGTGAGATAAGTTTTTTTTCATAGATTGTACTGCTGAATTCTCACGTATTCGATAGTAAACATCCACCTCCAGTCCCAAACCTATATTGGGATAAACTCGTGCAATAGTATGCCACATAACATGATCCTCACCATAACGCAGTCCTACTGGAAAAAACATATGGTCTAATATCTTATCTCGTCTCAGTATCACCGTTGAGGAATATACATAAAGACCGGGGATGAGAAAGTATTCAGCCGTGACTGTTGAAGCAGTTTGTTTATCTTCTCCAATCCATGTCGGAACGTTTACGCCACACTCAAGACGAGATGCATACCAAGCAATTTCCTCATTGGATCTAAAAAAAGCATATGCCAAAGCTAATCTATGCTTTCCCCATAAATCATCAGCATCAAGGAAGGCTACGAACTCTCCCCTAGATTCTTTAATACCTCTGTTTCTTGCAGCAGATACTCCCTGATTTTGTTGAGAAATAACTCGCAGTCTAGGATCTACTTGTTTAAGCAACTTTGTAGCAGTACTGTCCGTTGAACCGTCATTAATGACAATTATTTCAAAATCTAAAAATGTTTGATTATAAACACTTTGAAGTGTTTCTTCTATATATTCTCCTACATTATATGCAGGTATAATTATACTAAATACCGGACATCTTTCATTCATACTTAATTAAGTATTTAATTTTATGGGAAATAAGAATTACTTTGTCAACAAATATTTCAACTCTGGCAATTTCAAAAAGTTGTCGACGAATCAAATCTAAGGCAATGCCAGAAATGAGAGCAAAGATATCAACACTGAGAAATGCGATTATTGCAGCCAACCAAATGATAAAATTCCCTATAGGATCTGCTCCGATATTCGGATATTGTAATGTATACGGCATCAAAAAATGCCCCATCACAATCAAAAACATCGCCACACAACACAGCAGATCCACTCCGTAATTTTTGACATATCCCTTATTTGAATATAAATATTCCTTCATACAATCATTATTTAATAATTCGACTAAAAAGGCGATATGCATAATTAATAATCCATTTCAGATTTAATCCTAAAAAAAGAACAATTATAATGTCGACAATCATACCCAACACAGCTCCAAAATATTCTTGGACACCATATCCCAACCAACGTCCAAGCCGAGTAGCATCCACAATGTACATCTCTAGCGTCGCTCCGCCTATAATTGCTATTGCGTTTATACCTATACTTTTCCCCTTACTCAATAATGCAATCATGTAAGCTATAAAATAACACATTGCAGGCGCCATCAGTATCCAAGGCCAATAATGCAACCCAAGAGAAACCATATATTCCTGATAACATAAAGAGAAAACAGAATAAATAATTAGCCCAGATACAAACCAAATAACAGATTTTACAAGTCCGAAGCATTCCACTTTTTTCATTTTATAGGAATATCCCATGTAATATCCAAGAACAAATATAGGAAAGCGGGCACTCATAAATTGCCAATGAATATCATATTTATAAAATAATATCGTAATATATATAGAAACGAGAAGAGCAATCCAGAATACAAAGAGAGATCCTATTTTTTCCCCCAATAAATAAAGCAAAGGAAATAGCATATAGAACACCATAATGGCACTCACAAACCAATAGGCCCCCATATTTCCAAGGGTCAAGACATCCAAAAAGAATCCAGCATAAAAAATTTCTGAAAGCGTAAAACAATCAGTAAAATGAGCACACAAATTCTTAAGAACAAAACTTATTAGGAAGATTAGAACAAGTGCAGGCCAATATGTTTTTGTAATACGCATAAATCTGCGTTTAAAAAAAGAAGAAAACGATGGACATTTTTGTATCGAAAAAACCATTCCAATACCAGAAAGAAACATAAACATATCTACTCCCATTTGTCCCATCCCAATGATCCATGAAAAAACATGGCTTATAAAATTATCTCGTGGGAAACCAAAGTGAAAGGCAACTAACCATAATATCGCAACTCCCATTAGATGAGTTCTGTATTTAATAATTTCAGACATCTCTTTGTATTATAAGAATTTCATTTTTTAATTGATGAGCACAGATAGACAGGAATAATAACTATGAAAAAAAAATTTTCAACCTGAGCCGCCATATACCCACGTGAAAGATAAATATAGGTATATCCATTAAAAAGAGCTACTGTTACAACATTTGTTATATTCATTCGCTGTTTGAGAAATTGAATCCAAAAAAATCTAGCAATTACTCCAAAAATAAATCCATAAAAAACAATGCCGCCCCAGCCAAAAGAAATATAGTGTTCAACGTAGCAAGGTACCTCAACTCCCATTTGAGTGTCACCAAAAACTCCATTCATACACTTAAGCATATAACTGTTATCAGGCTTCCAAGGAAAAATGCTACGTGGGATAGGACGGCAAATGGCATTAATAATCGGATCAAAATAAGCATAAGCATCTTCCTTTGCTACATAGTCCATATACCCCCCACCAGCAAAAAAAGTTCTTGTATCATTCATCCCCGAATTAAATAATTGCTCTCCGGAGATCTCTATGCTCCGTGAAAAATTGATTCCTCGTCCATAAGATCGACCTTTTTCGATAACTCCCATGAATATAATAAAAAATATGCTCGCCGCTATTCCCAAAATAATACTAGGTCTTTTTCTTCGAGAAAGGAAATATATACTTAAGGAAGATATTGTCAAAATTACCAATCGATAACGGAATCCAGCAATCAAAATTCCACTCAGTACGATTTCGAAAAGAATCCAATATAATAGCCACACTTTTTTCTTTTTTTCTCGTAGCGCATAAGCTTGAAAGAAACAAAGAGCTCCAATAGAAACATTAAGACCACCTATTAAATAATTCTTTAATGACGCGCTTTCTGATGTAGAAGAATAATTCGATATATTACCAAAGGAAAACATTGAAGAAACACTGAGACCAGAAGCAAAATAAAATATACTACAACTTAAAATTATTATCAGAGATATATATTTAAGCGACGATATTTCTTTTCTGATAGAAAATTGAAAAATATTAGATACAGGGGAATAATAACCAAGACAGATAAACAAAAAAGAGAGTGCAGCACCACACCAAGCCTGAGTAAAAACTCCATAAGCAGAAAAATGTGCATAAGTTGCATCACACTTAAATATCATATTCAGAGGTGAGACTACAGTATAATAAACAAAGTATGCAGAAATGAATACTATAGGCTGCCAAAGCTCATTAGCATAAGAAGAATTCCAGCATTTTATCAATATGAAAAATGAAGGGAAAATAATTGATATTATCAATACAATATCTAGAATGGATAGCCCTGAATTCATTATTTGATTTACAACTTAATTTCCCTTTTTTTTATTAATATAGCGGGATTTCCTCCTACTATTTCCCATTCACTAACACTCCGAAACACACAAGAACGAGCACCAGCAATAGATCCTACTGCCAAATTACATCCCATATTAATATATGCTCCTGTAGCAACCCAAGCGTAATCGCCTATTGAAACAGGCGCAACAATTAGGGGAGCAAGAGATTGGGTGATATCATCTGTAGAATGTGAAGCTGTGCAAATATAAGCATATTGGGAAATAATGGCATTTTTCCCCAACGTAACCTTGGCTACATTATAGATGATAGCATGGGGACCTATCCTACTTCCATCATCCATTTCCAAATTCCATGGTGCCCATATTCTAACAGAAGAATACACAAGACAAGACGACGCAATCTTTGCTCCAAAGATACGCAATACCACATTTCTCCACCTTCGAAATAAAGGTGTACAAAAAGGACGTATCAATAAAACACAGGCAAAATTCCATACAGCTCTGCGAACTTTATCCTGCAAGGTTGTATTTCCAAGTACTATCACGGGTGATTTATTCATTTTGTTTCGCTATATTTTCTAATAAGTGTACATAATGCTCCACACGCGAGATAGGTGTTCCAAATCGGCGTACCTGTTCTTTGCCCTCTATAACCAAATTACGTTTTTTTTCATCATTCAGATAGGTAGTTAAAATACTTGAAGCTGCCGCTTCCACAGATCTGGGATCAAAATAGATCGCCGCGTTCCCACACAAACCTCGCGCAAATCCAAGATCTGATACCAAAAGAGGTTTGCCCATTATCATTGCTTCCGCGAAACCAGCAGAAAAACTTTCCAGAAGAGTAGGCATAAAAACCATGTCACATTGCTGGTACAATGAAGGGCATTGCTGAACATTCACTTTACCTAGGAAAATAAAGTGAGAACGAAGGTTAGGAGATATAGGTAATTGCTGTTCTGTGATTGTTAAAATAAAGCGGAAAGAAAAATCGGGAAAATTCTGCTTCAGCCATTCTGCCACAGCTACTAAGAATTCAAGATTTTTATGAGGATAAAATGCACATACGTAAAGAAGAGTAACTCCATTAAAATTAGGCAATTTAATTTTGTCCGCATAAGCATCTACAGACTGAAATGCATTGTGAGGGCAATTACTGACAGTATGTACGGTTTTCGATCTCAAAATTTTCCTTAGTCGAAGTGTTACATCTGGGTTTTCAGTCACTAATTCATCACAACAATGTTTGACATTAAAAAGACGAAATGAATCTGCTATTTTTTGAACTAGACGTTCTATTAATGAGAATCTATCAAAAAAGGGGCTATCCGGATAAATAGGATGTGGATATGCATACCCAGCCATATGCGGAACCCTAGGACGCCAGAGAGTTGGAGCAAACACACTAAACACAGCATTTACACCGTATGAATCCACCATAGCATTAAGCTTAGTATTACGGCCTAGGAGAATACCTTCGAATCTTTTGGGCATATCGTATATTTCATATACAAGATGGGGAGCATTTATCTCCTCTACCAAATACGCTAGACATTTCGGAAGAACTATAACATAGTGATGTTTTGGCTGAAGAGCAAGACACCGAACCAAGGAATCCGTTACTTGAAGAGCCCCCCCTAGCTTGAGATTTGAGGCATTGATCATGAATATCATAGTTCACCTCCTCTCCATGGCGGGGAAGGAGATTTCGCATGAGCGTATACATGAGCAATAATCTCCTCAAAATACTGTGCTGCAGCATGACCAGAAATGCATTTTCCTGCCCATTCTTTAATCGCCTTTTTCCTTTCAGGCAATAGAGGAACTTTAGACAACCAGTATTTCAATTGTTGACTCATATCATCCTGTCCGCCCAAGTGAAATATCCCGCCGCGTTTTTCTCCATCCAACAAGGATGCTGAGCCACATGCAGAGGAACATAACACCACACATCCTTCTTGTAGGGCTTCATTTACAACTGCTCCCCATCCATCAAATAAACTGGGAAGTACCAAAAGATCACACTCACTCATCAACTTACGTGTTTCCTGATTATCTTTATTAGCAAGATAAATCGCATGAGGAATCTCCTTGATTATTGAAAGAACAGAATCCTTCAAGGGACCATCCCCTACAATATATAGTTTTGCAAATAGATCTTGGTTTTGTTTTGCTACTTCTAAGAAGGTAAGTATATTTTTACGTTCAATAAGTTGCCCAACAAAAATCACATGAGGAAGAGTGTCTGAATGTGGGCAAATATTATGATTTGAAGAAGAAGTAAAATATCCCCATTCGAACATTTTCTTCGGATTGAAACCAGATTTTTTATAAGCAAAAAGTCCCAATTGGCCTGTAGGTAGTATGGCTTGAATAAATCTCCCATAAAGTAATCTCATCAATACCCAAACAATACGTCGAATCACACCTTTTAATCCATTATTATCATAAGGTTCCATCATCACTATAATGTGATATCTTCGTTTACAGGCCAAACGAAATGCTTTATATACCGTTCTATAAGCATAAATAGATGAAAAAATGTGAATACTATCACAGGAATCGTCTAGCATACTTTCCAATTCTCTATAGTTTGGTGCTATATGGAGATGAATGTTACCTATATCTGGCATATTCCAACCTTGCTTTTTCCTCTCGAGGTAAACACTATCTTCAACAACTAAGGATACATCGTTTTTTTCAGCCAAAGCAGTGAGAAAAGGAGTTTGATGAATTGCAACCATATTTTGCCAGAATACGAATTTCATACATTTAAAGGGTTTCTATTGAATATCCGAATTTGTTCAATTTTATCCACAAATCTTTTATTCTATTATACCAAGGTGCCTTGATAATCGCATGCTTATAATTTTTTTCCACCAAACTCTGAAATTTTTCTATATTTTCTAACACATACGATAATATTTGAAACTCCTTTCCTTTTGGTACTTCTATTACAGGATTATATCCTAAGAAATCAATAAGTTCTCTGGGGGCTCTGCCGATAGGAAGAGACTTAGAAAGCATACATTCCCAGTAACGTTGCGTTAGAGTTTCAATATTGCCAGCCATTTGAGGATGTGTATCGCAACGAGGATAACAAGAAATTATTTTAGCTGAAGCCAAACCAATACAAAGAGATTTAAAATCTGCAAAAACAAGTTCACCGTCATACTGGGGATATTTGTGTTTTATATTATGTTTTTCCTCACACATCTGAATGCAAGCACTATGAAAAGAAGGCATCATCCTACCTATTTCAAGAATATCTATTGGCCTTTCTGATAGGATTTTCCCAGCACAATAGCTCTCAATATCAATTCCCTCATGTACATGCAATGTATGAAT
>ULOF01023414.1_pt1 | contig 15141 bp, 19 predicted proteins | sample 1952371 | NCBI WGS metagenome assembly ULOF01 (sample SAMEA4835597, study PRJEB28245) | human gut metagenome | biome: gut microbiome; material: fecal sample | place: Denmark | collected 2008 | reverse complement strand
CCCCCCAGCCATTTTGCTTCAATGACCTCCAACCCTTTATTTACCATGGTCGCCGAATCAATGGTAATCTTTCTTCCCATGGACCAGTTAGGATGCTGTAGCGCCATCTCTAATGTAACCAGCTCCAAATCCTTCTTTGATTTTCCCCGGAAAGGTCCGCCGGAGGCGGTTAACAATATTTTATGGATTGTATTTTCCTGTTCACCGTTTAGGCATTGAAAAATGGCAGAATGCTCGCTGTCCACCGGCAGAATGGATATATTATTCTCTCTTGCCAGAGGCATTATGATATGTCCGGCAGTGACAAGCGTTTCCTTATTTGCCAGACCGATATCCTTTCCTGCCCGGATTGCAGCAATAGTTGGCCGGAGGCCAATCATGCCCACAACAGCGGTAATTAATATGTCAGAGCTCGGGACGGTAGCAACCTCCAATAATCCGTCCATGCCGGAAACTACCCGGCAGGCAGGCTCCACATCTGCAATGGCAAGTCTTAATGCATCTGCATTGGATTTACTCCACACCGCTGCCACCTGTGGATGAAATTCCCGTATCTGCTCCTCTAACAGTTTAATATTACTGCCAGCAGATACTGCCACCAGCTTCAAATCCCCATTACTTCGGATTACATCCAGGGTCTGGGTACCGATAGAGCCGGTGGAACCTAAAATGGCTACATTTTTCATCTTATCCTCCTAAAAATTTATGCCAGCTTATGCCGGCATATTCCTATTGTATATTCTAATCCACTATACGATATTAAATAATATAACCAGATAATAAATAATCGGCGCTGTGAAAAGTACACTGTCAATCCGGTCTACCATTCCGCCATGACCTGGTATTAAATTACTATAGTCCTTGATTTCATTATCCCGTTTTATAGCGGAAGCTGCCAAATCACCGATTACAGCCGGAATGGAGCCGATTGCTGCAATGACAGCACAATACAAACCGGAAAATGGTACTCCTTTACCAATACCAAATATAAGGGCGAACAAATAGCCCAACAATGCCGCTCCGGCAATGCCGCCAATAAACCCTTCCACACTCTTATTCGGGCTCACCTTCGGAGAAAATTTGTGTTTGCCAATGGCACTGCCTACAAAATAGGCGAAAATGTCATTTCCCCAGCTTGAAATCAGAATAAAGAAGCAAAGCAACAAACCGGAATCCATAGCCCGGATGCGGAATACATATGACAAAAAAATGGTTATATATACAAATCCAAAAAAGGATTTTGCAATCTCATGGTCCTTATATTGGGGAAAACAAATCACATAAATTGACAGCGTAAGCATTAATAATAAAATGAGGAAAGGAAACAGAAACCTGCTCTGTTCCAGATAAAGCAATCCGTAAACAACCACGGTTCCAATATAGTTGAGAATAGCTAACGGTGTTTTTTCCAGTGAATACACTCGCATAAATTCATATAGTCCAATTAAGGATACCACTGTCAGAATAGCTGCTGTTACAATTCCGCCTGATAAAAAGATAATCAACGTGATGGCTGCAACAAAAAAACCACCAATTAAACGCTTTTTCATATACTATTTCACCCCGCCAAACCGACGTTCCCTTCCATTATAATACCGGATTGCACGAAGCAAATCCTCTTTGGTAAAATCCGGCCATAAGACATCTGTAAAATAAAATTCTGTATATGCCAGCTGCCATGGTAAAAAATTCGATAAACGTTCTTCTCCACTGGTGCGAATCAAAAGCTCCGGGTCTGGTAATCCTGCCGTATCCAGATTGTCATGAATCATAGCTTCCGTAATCGCTTCCGGTTTTAATTCACCGTTTTCCACTCTTTTCGCCAGCTTCACAAATGCTCTTTTCAACTCGTCACGTCCGCCATAATTGATGCCAATTGTGAATTTAAGGCCTGTTGCATTTCTGGTAGTTTCTTCCAATTCATTTATTCTTGCCACCAATTTTTCATCCAGCCCAGTTTTATCTCCGATGACACGAACCTGCATATTGTTCTTTGTAGAACGTTCAATACAATCTATCAGATATTTTGCCAGCAGCTTCATCAGCGCATCAACCTCTTCCTTTGAACGTTTCCAGTTCTCAGTAGAAAAGGCATACACTGTAATATATTCAATTCCCATTTTGTAGCCGTCCTCAATAATCTGCTCCACTGTTTTAGAGCCCTGGACATGACCATAATTCCGCGGCATATTTCGTTTTTTTGCCCATCTACCGTTTCCATCCAGAATAATTGCTACATGTTTTGGAACATTTAAATTTTCTTCTTTTATTGCTCTTAAAATATTCTCCAATACTGCCTCCAAATAGAATTATTACCTTGTATACCCATATTATACAGTCATAATCTCTTTTGACTTGTCTTCAATTGCAGCCTCAATCTTGTCGATATATTTGTCAGTCAGCTTTTGTACTTTATCCTCATAATCCTTCTGTTCATCTTCGGAAATCTCATTTGCCTTATTCTGTTTCTTAAAATAATCATTTGCATCACGGCGGATATTACGGACAGCCACCTTTGCATTTTCTCCTTTTTTCTTAATATCCTTTACTAAATCCTTACGGCGTTCCTCGGTAAGTTCCGGAAAATTTAAAATAACAGATTTACCGTCATTATTCGGGGTAAGTCCTAAATCGGAACAGAGAATCGCCTTCTCAATCTCCTTTAACAGGGAACTCTCCCATGGCGTAATTACAATGGTTCTCGCCTCTGGTACACTAATATTGCCAACCTGCTGTAATGGAGTAGGCACACCATAATAGTCCACCTTGATTTTATTCAAAATATTTGGGTTTGCCCGTCCCGCACGAATATTGGAATATTCATTTTCCAGACTTTCTAAAGATTTTTCCATCTTTTCTTCAAACTGCTTTAACATAAATGACTCCTCCTAATATATATCTTGTTTAAAATTCGTATTTCATTTCTATTCCCAAAGTACTATAAGCTTCTATGCCTCAATATAAGTACCGTTGAAGCTGCCAGTCATTGCCTTGATAATACTGTCTTGTTCATTTAAACCGAACAGCATCATCGGCATATGGTTCTCCATGGCAAGTACCGCAGATGCCAAGTCAATCACTCCCAATTGCCGGTCTACAATATCCTTCATCTGCATGGTATCATACTTCTTCGCATTCGGATTTGTCTTCGGGTCACTATCATAGACACCGTCAATTGCCTTTCCAGATAAAATAACATCTGCTGAAATTTCAATTGCCATCAATACAGTAGACATGTCCGTTGAAAAATACGGATGTCCGGTTCCCCCGGCAAAAAATACCACTTCTGAATTCTCCAGGGCTGCAACTGCTGTATCCTTATGAAACAATTCCGTTACATTGCCACAGACAAAAGGTGACATGATTCTGGTCTTTAAACCAACTGTCCGAAACATATCTGCAGCATAAATGCAATTCATTACAGTCGCCAGCATTCCAATCTGGTCAGCCTTCACCCGGTCCATATTCTCAGAGGTTCTCCCTCTCCAGAAATTGCCTCCGCCAATAACAATGGCAACCTGTTTGCCGGAATCCACAACTGTTTTTACCTGACGTGCTACCTCCAGCACAGTCTTTTCATCAAATCCATGATGCTTATCTCCAGCTAATGCCTCGCCGCTGAGCTTTAATAAAATACGATTCATTTCCATAAAAATCTCCTATCATTTTTGTCTGACATATTTTTATGCAAAGAAGCTCTTTACATCAATATCCGAATAGCTCTGTGAACAGAAGCCCTCGATTACAGCTCCATTGTTAATCTGAACGGAACGGGATTTGATATTACCCATGATTACTGCAGTGGAATCAACGATAACAGGTCCTTGTACATCTATATCTCCATTTACAGCTCCTGCTATTACAGCAGATTCCCCTTCAATTCCACCGATTATCATAGAACCAACACCAACCTTAATGCTGCCATAGGACTTAACATCGCCTTCAATTCTTGCATTGTTTGCATACAGTTCACCTGCAACAATATTTCCAACCACTTTACCGCCCACAACGACCTTGCCCTTACAGTTCACGCTACCTTCAATCGTTCCGATAATATCAATGGAACCATCTGTTTCCAAATCACCTGTTAATTTTGAACCCTTGGTAATATAGGTCGTTTCCGTATCTTCGCCCTCAGAATTATATACAGGCTCTTCTCTTACTGTTTCCTGTTTTTCCTCTACCTGTTTGATAGCTATTACATCCTTTTCTGCGCTCATTTCATTCTCCTCCAATGCTTCTTTTATTTCTATTTTCACCTCTTCTGCAACCGGTTCGTCTTCCACCTGGGCGGAAGGAATTTCCTCCGGCTCCTCTTCTGGTTCTTCTTCCCATTCTTCCGCTGCGTCCTCTTCTGTCTCTGCAACATATTCCGGTTCTTTGTCAGCTTCTATAATGTACTCCGATTCTTCGGCTTCCTCTGGGATATATTCCAAATCATCTTCCATGAAATCCTGTGGCGCATCTACGTCCTCAGGTTCTTCGGCTTCCTCCGTAATACCTTCCATATCTCCATCATCTTCTATGACAGTCTCCGGCACTTCGGTCTCTTCTGCGGCTTCTTCCTGCGCTTCAACAATCTCCTCTTCCTCCGGTTCATCCTCCTGCGGCTCCGTCTGGACTTCTGCATCATTGTTCTTCGCAGCAATACTGTTTAATAAAGCCTCCAGCCCTAAATCCGTTTTTGCTGTATGGGAAACATGCACCGGCTCCTCTTCCACAATATCGGAAAGTTCTTCCGAATGTGCCGGCACAGTACTGTCTAGCTGGCTTAACAAATCATCTATAGATAATTCTTTCGATTCTTCAATGGTTTCCTCTTCTTCCGGTTCATCCTCCCATGAAGCTGTTGCAGAAGCCTCCGGTATGGCTTCTTCCTTTGCCGTTCCCTTCTTTTCCGACAGTTGGTTCAAAAGCTCCTCCACAGACATGTCCATGGTATTTACTTCCGTATCATCATCCAGAAGTGCTGCCGGTTCTGCTTCATCACTGTATAATTCCCGGTCCAACAAATCATCTATCTGTTCGGACATATCTTCCGGAGCAATATCCAACTCGTCCTCTTCATGCTCTGCTTCCGTCACTCTTGTCTTTAACGGTATTTCCTTTGGTGGTCTGGACATTCTTACTTTACGATTCTCTGTCTCTTCTTTTTCCGATTCTTTATCTTCCTTCTTTACGCGAACCGTTTTCTTTTCTTTAACCGTTTTTTCCTTGACCGGTTTTTCTTTTGCAGGAGCTTTTTCTTTGACCGGCACGTTTTTCACAACCGTTTTCTCTTCCGGTTCTTTCAATGCCTCCTCCAGGATTTCATCTTCCTCATACATTTCGTTCCCATCCGGCATCAATTCATTCATTGCCTGGGTAAAATCTTCTTTAAAATCTTTAAAAAAACTCATTTTTTCCTCCAATATTTTAATAAGCAGTCATCCTTAGCCATCCTCTCACAAGCACCACAGATTCTGTAAAACTTGTACAAGATTCAGCAAATATAGCTGATTAATCTGACTTTCCATGTGCAGCACCTTAAATACTAAAACAAAATTCAGAATAACGGATGTTACTAGCAAAATGACTGCACCAGCTACAATAATTCTCTTCAAGCGGTTAACCCGCTTTCGCTTTGCTGCCTGTATCCCTTTTGTGTCTTTTCTCTTATTATTAGCTGGCATATTACATTTCCTTTCATATATGGGTTCTTATTCTTCGGAACCTTTACACGATTAGTATCAATTATAACATAGTTTAGTTTAAAAGAAAACGACAATTTCATAAAAAATAAATCAGACAGAAAATCATAAGAAATCCTGCCTGATTTGTATTTACGCACAGTTAAAAAACGGCGTCTTCTAATCAAGAACCGGCTTTTTACTCACTGAACGGAGAAGCATCCCGCTGAACCCGGATAGGTATGTCCCCTGCTTTACCACTTAACGCAGATTCCATCTCCCTAGAAAATTTTTCTAAGGCTCTTTGTTTCTCAACTTCATGTTCTTTATCAACATAAGAACCGTTCTCATCAAATTCACTTTTTGTACCAATCCTTAGCACCATCGTATTTACTTTTACAAAATCACCATTGTTATCATACATGGTTTCCACTTGTGTAAACCTCTTCCACGTCTAATGATTCCTCTGCTTAATACGTTATCTGTTGAAACTATACTCTATCATATGATATTAAATTTCCATATACTCTAACAACTCATTCCAAAAAGGAGGATACGCATCACCCTCAAAGCCTTTCATATTATAATGTTCTTCTCCTGCCCAGACTTGAATACTCCATATTAGCCTCATTGTATCTGAATCATCATCGTTCCGACTGTGTACTGCTATATCTGTCAATATATTTTCTTTAATAAATGATTGAAATTCTCTGTCTGTTGAGAAGCTCTCTTGCTTTTCCTGTTTTTCATTTCCGTATGATTTTATAGCCCTTGTGTGTGTTTCAAAATCTATATTCACGCACTCATAAGTATCCTTTTCGGCTTCATAGATTATTTCAATTTCTTTAATTTCTGTTTCATCAATATCTACTGTCTTATTACAGCCTTGATTAACAAACAAAGGAATTAACCACACTATCATAAAAAACCATAATGACTTTTTGATATTCATTATCGTCTGACACTCCTCATTAAATTTTTTAAAATATTGTTTTTTTCCATTTTTACATCGGTATAGTTACCTTTTCCTGCATAATTTTTCGCCTTTCCCACTAAGAAAAACAATAATTCCGAACATTAATTTATATATTATAACATATTTTGATAACTATTTATTATTTTATGAACAGACAACCAGTTTTCGGGATAGATAACCAGCTTTACAATTAAGGTGCAACCGCATTAGCTCATGTACTGTATTTTTCAGACCAACTGATAAATTTGCTTCAGCAGGCAGACTGCATCCTCAAAACCCTGGTAATAAGCTGTTTTCCCATACAAAGAGCTTCTATTATTACAAGCCGACAAGGCATCATCCACCACAAACCACTGTTCCCTGCTCAATCCGATGTCATCTATTTTCTTTATTTTCCTTCTGGTTTCCATATTGATTTTCTGATAATTCTCATCTTTTAAAACCCTCTTCTCCAGCACCGCTTCAATACGTGTCTCAATAAACAGCTTAAGCATGGAGCTCTGGTCTTCTGTTATACTGCTTTCTTTCCCCTGCCTCCAAGAGAACGCCTCTTTCCTATATTGGGTGTCTCCACATTCGTTATCCTTGAATAACTGCACTTCAACTAATGTACCAGTTTCAAAGTAAATGCAGTCATAGCTGACTATATTTTCCGAAAAATTTTTATCCAACCTGTTCATCCGCCTTTCCTTTCTTTTTTCTAACTTATATGTTTCTGATTTACATGCACACTATATTTTCCTTTTAGCAACATATTAATACCTTAAAGATATTTTGTCAATGTTTTTGTTTCTTAAAGCTACTTTTTCTTGACTAATATTTTCTTCTATGCTAATTTTTATGATATGGAGGTAAATAATTTGAACGAACGGGTAAAAAAATTAAGAAAAACTCTTGGTTTGACTCTTGAAAAATTCGGAGCGAAGCTAGGTGTTGGAAAAACGGCTATTAACAAAATTGAGAATGGAACCAATTCTTTAACTGAGCAAATGATTATATCTATATGTAATATTAGCTGGAATGGACAGTTTGTAAGTGAACAATGGCTTAGAACCGGCGAGGGTAATATGTTTTCAGACATTTCAGATAATGAAGCATATTTCAATGCTGCTACAGATTTAAGCAGTGACCCTTTGATTGTCTCTGCCCTTATTGAATACCAACGACTTACGGATAAAGAAAAAGCAGTAATCAGCCAATATGCTATATCCATATTAAACAGATTAAAGGAATATGAGTAATTTCATATTTACTAACCATATTTTAATTATTCAACTCTTCTCCCAAGAACGCAAAAACCCCTGAAAATGCCCATTTCATTGGATTTTCAGGGGTTCATAGTTATTTTTATTCAGAAATCTACTGATTCATCTGTGTCCTGCGGACTTGATTCACCTAGTTTCCAGCCATCTGTGCTGCAACCTCAGCCGCAAAATCCTCGTTTTTCTTCTCAAGACCTTCACCTGTCTCAAAACGAACAAATTTCTTGAGAACAACAGGAGAACCAACCTCCTTAGAAACAGCCTCTAAATATTTGGCAACGGTCTCTTTGTTTTCAGCCTTAACATACTCCTGCTCTAATAAGCAGACTTCTTTTAATTCCTTGTTAAGACGACCCATAATCATCTTCTCAATAATATTCTCCGGCTTGCTTGCATTCTTCGGGTCATTCTTAGCCTGAGCCATTAAGATTTCCTTCTCATGCTCCTTGTAATCCTCTGGTACCTCATCTGTTGAAACATACTTTGGATTCAAAGCTGCAATCTGCATAGCCACATTCTTAAGTGCTTCCTTTACTGTCTCAGAGTTTGACTCTGTCTTAGCCTCTACTAAAACGCCAATCTTGCCACCTGCGTGAATATAAGAAACAACGATGCCATCCTCGGAAACAATCTTCTCAAATCTTCTGATATTCATGTTCTCACCAATTTTGGCAATCATTGCTGCTAATTTTTCCTGAACGGTCATGGAAGTATCAACTGCCCAAGGCTCCTCTTTAAATGCCTCAATGTCAGCTGCATCTGAATCAGCTGCCTGCTCTGCAACTTCCTTAACAAAAGTCTGGAATACTTCATTCTTTGCAACAAAATCTGTCTCTGCATTTACTTCTACGATTGCGGCTGTCTTATCCCCATCTTTAATGGTAGTAGCCACAATACCTTCAGCTGCAATTCTTCCTGCCTTTTTCTGTGCAGTTGCAAGTCCCTTCTCGCGTAAGAATTCAACTGCTTTATCGAAATCACCATCAGTCTCGGTAAGTGCCTTCTTACAATCCATCATACCGGCACCGGTCTGCTCTCTTAATTCTTTTACCATACTTGCTGTAATAGCCATTTATAATTATCCTCCATTATTCTTCAACTGTCTCTTCTGCTTCAGCAGCTGTCTCTTCTACTTCAGCATCCACACCCTGATTTGCCTCAATAACAGCATCTGCCATCTTTGCAACGATTAACTTAACTGCACGAATTGCATCATCGTTACCAGGAATTACATAATCTAACTCCTCCGGGTCACAGTTTGTATCAGCAATACCAACTAAAGGAATTCCTAAAGAATGTGCCTCCTGAACACAAATTCTCTCCTTACGTGGATCAACAACAAAAATCATATCCGGAGCACCGCCCATTTCCTTGATACCACCTAAATTCTTCTGAAGCTTATCCATTTCCTTTTTAATATTAATAACTTCTTTCTTTGGAAGTACGTCAAAGGTTCCGTCCTCTTCCATCTGCTCATATTTCTTCAAGGTTGCAATACGGGTTTCAATGGTCTTCCAGTTGGTAAGCATACCACCTAACCATCTCTCGTTTACATAGAACATTCCACATCTCTCAGCCTCTGACTTAACAGAATCCTGTGCCTGCTTCTTTGTTCCCACAAATAAAATCTTTCCACCCTCAGCAGCACACTTCTTAATTGCCTCGTAAGCTTCATCTACCTTGCCAACTGACTTCTGTAAGTCGATAATGTAGATACCATTACGCTCCGTGTAAATGTACTCAGCCATTTTAGGGTTCCATCTTCTTGTCTGGTGTCCGAAATGTACACCTGCTTCCAATAACTGCTTCATTGAAATAACGCTCATAATTTACCTCCTGGTTTTTACCTCCAACGGTTTCTGATTCCAAAAACAAATCTATAACATGCGTTTCTGATTATAAATCTGCACCATTTTGGGAAATTCACCGCTGTGTATTATTTTTTACCGAGTGGTATTATATCACAAGAAATCAAATACCACAAGGATTTTTTATATTTTCTGATGAAAGCTCATCCAAACCTCTATACCGTTTCTATAACGGGTCAGAAATTGCCTCTGCAATCTCCGCATAGCTCATTCCTTTTTTCAACCTATGTGTTCCAACCCGAATCCGGCTGGCATACCCATTTTCCACTAAATAAGTGTCAAACTCGGATGCATCGCTAATCATTCCAAGCTCCTGCAGCCTCTGGCATACCGGATAAGAGGAAGCGCCTCTTTCTATTGTAAGCTCCACCGTTTCCTTTTTAGAGCTTTTTTCATCTTCTGTATTTTTTTCTGTAGTCTTTTCCTCCTCTGTAGTCTGTTCCTGCTCAGTTGCGGACTCCTTTTCTGTGGTCTCCTTTTGAGAAGAAGCAGCATCTTCACTGTCAGGCTTTGAAGTCTCCTGTTCCGAAGTATTTTCTTTCTCTTTTAACAAATCACCTATCTGATTCTCCGGTTCGGTCATTCCCAGCTTTTTCGCTCTTTCTATAATCTCCGCATCCGTCATTTGACCGGATACCTCTCCTTGAAATGCCATCAGACATACAATCGATGCAAATATAATTCCAACTCCTAAACCTCTTAAAAAATACTTGAATTTCATTGTTATTCTCCTTGGTACAAATCAATCACCAGTTTAACCTCACCTACGCCAAGTCCCAGCTGCTTTGCAATATCAAGAATGCTATTGCCCTTTTTGTGCATCTCCAGAATAATGTCGTTCGAATTCTCACTATCCTTAAATTCTTCCTCTAGCACCTCATCAAAGTCAAGCTCCGTTTCATCAAGCTCTGCAAACATGTCATTTATATTCTGCTCATCTAAAGGCTCCGTAGCAGCTAATTCTTGCTCGATTTCCACATCGGATATGATTTCCGGCATACTCTGCTCCGCTATTGGTTCTTCAGCTGGTGTCTGTACCAAATCCATTTCCTTTTTCTTCTTAGAAAGAGCAGTCAACTGGTCGATTGCAGATACTTTCTTTTCTGACGGGTTTTCCTTCTTTCCGTCTTCTCCTTTGAAATCCTCTACGGAAACCATAATATGCTTCTGTGCCTTGGAAATGGTATCCTTGACCTCCCGGTTTACCTCATCCACTGCCTTCACCGTATTCATGATTTCTTTCTGCTTGTCATCCAGCATACTATACAAAAACATAACTTCTTTATGGTTTTTCTCTATTTCCTCACAAACGGCAACTGCATAATCTCCCAGTGCAAGGGTTTTCTCGTTTGCCATATTGGAAAGAGATTCATTTGTCTCATATAATATATCTTTTGCCTGATTTGCAATTACATCCTCTATTTTCCTCCGGATAATCCGAAGCTCACGCTCAGAAAATTCATAATTTTCATCTACTGTGAGTAAATCAACATTAAAGCTGTCCTCCTTTTTTGTGATTTTTTCCGAAATAAAGAAACTGGCAATACTTAAAATCAAGCCAATTATTATCATTACGACTACTGAGACTGTCATTTTATTCTCCTCTTCTCATATCTGTATATTAATTCTGGGCTGTTTGTCATCGATACTCTGCTTCCCTTTATCCTTCGTTTCTTCTTTGGCATCCTGCCTCCGCTTACGGTTTCTTTTTTGGGGATTCCTATAGGTTCCGTTCCCCTCTTCCGATGCATCATACTGATATTCTGCAAATTCGTTTGCATCCTTCTTAATAACCGTTTCACTGTTATGTTTTACTTCCTTTGCCACTTCCTTCGCCGCATTTACATTCTCATTAACCACTCTCTGGTTTTCTTGCTGCTGGGTATTTCCCAGAGATTCTGTACGCGGTAAAAGCATTTGCATTTCTATTGGACGTATCATACTAACACCCCATCTGTCTTATTATCATTTCTTTCTCTGGCTATACCGGCAGGCTTACCACATCTGCTTCGGACATGCGGAACTGGCATCTGCTCAAGACATCCTTTATCGGATAAACACGGTTGGAGATAATAAGCGTTACACCCGGATAAATCGTGTGGTTCGCAACAATGCGCCCATCTGTGTTATTTTCTATTTCCTGCTTTAAGAACATATATTCAGCAGAATCTTTTTCCAGCTCCTCACTCAGCTTCTTAAAATCAGCCCCTGCCTGTTTCGCCATGGTAATCTGGATTGGAAGAAGCTTATGTCCCTCTAACATTTTCTTTTTAAACATTTCCAACATCTGCCGACTCTCCAGCTGCTTATCTTGCTTCTCTTTTATAATTGCCGCCAGTTCCTTGAACCGCTTCATTACATCCGGTTCTACACCAACCTTTAAGTTGGTTGCTGTATTCATTTTATTGCCAAATACACTGGCTTCAATCCGTTTTCCTGCACATACATTTCCACCAATCAAAAAACCCTTTCGCCCACTGACGATGACGGAATCGCCCGCAATTAAATTGGAGTGCAGACTGGAACCGGTATTGATTGTATGTCCGGCTTTTGCATTACAGCTTTCCATAAATTTTGTGACGATATCGTTTCCTGCCTGAAGGCTTCCTTTTCCCATCCCTTGGACACCACGCTTCAACACGATATTTCCTCCGGCAATTAAAACAGCCCCTTCCACCACACCATTTACTTCAATATCTCCGCTTGCCTCAATGGTAAAGCCAGTACGTACATTACCGGTTATAAACACGTTACCGGTATAATGAATATCTCCTGTAGAGGTATCCACATCCGCCGGCACCGTATAAGTATTGGAAACAAATACGGTATCTCCTTCTAATTTCACATCGCCATTTACTTCGGAATATAATTTTGTCTTATCCTCGGATAACTGAATATTTCTTCCGAATTTTAGTACTGCCCTCTGTACCTTGGATGGATAAACAACATTACCAAATATATCTTTTCCCGGCTCACCTTCTGACTCCGGAATTAACTCTGCCAGTAAATCTCCCTCTTTTACGCTGGTAAACAGGTTAAGTTCATGAAAATCAACGCTGCCGTCTTCTAACAATTTCGGTTTTGCTGTAGGTGTCGTGTTAAACTGATACACTATCCTTGCATTCTTTCCTGGAACTACTGCTTTTCCCTTGGCAATCGGAATATCCCGGCAATACTGTTTTGCCACCAGGCATGCCTTCAAAACCTTAGGTGAAATACCGTAGATTACTTTCGCTTTTGTAAGCTCATCTAAAATGTCTTGTTCCGACATATAGTCACCATTTTTTGACGGCGGATAAAACCGGATGAAAGCCATCATTTTATCATCTGAAATACGAATCTTTGCCATCTCTTTCACCTCAGGAACCCTATTGAATGTTACAAACAGGTCAACCTCCTGTGATGCCTCTGATATCCTCTTGTTTAACTCAGGCAACTGATAATCATGAATACCGCATTTTTCTAAATATTCTGCAAGTTCCTGGGTTGCTACCTTTTTACCACCGTCTTTCTCAGGATAAATATGAACATACACGCCGTTTTCCCGGATATCCAGTTGAAAAAATCCATTTGTATATTTCATAATTTGCTCCTTTCTCATATCACATAATAATTACTGCCAATTATCAACCCATCAGCAATTCAAAATATTTTCCTAAATGCTTTTTCATTTTCTCAAGTGCCTTAGAATGCAACTGGGAAATTCTTGATTCCGATACCTCTAAAACACTGGCAACCTCCTTTAAGGTTAATTCCTCATAATAATATAGTAATACGACCTTTTTTTCTTTCTCTGTCAACAATTCCAATGCTTCCATGAGCATCCTCTTTTTCTCGTCACGGTCAACAGCCTCCTCCGGTTCCAAATATGTAGTATTCCGGAATTCTTTCACTGTGCCTTCCGCTCCCTGTTCCATAAATTCATCCAGAGATGCAATGTTGGATATGTTTGCCATGCCTTCCCAGTTCCGATACTCATCCACTGAAATTCCCAATTCCTCTGCAATATCCTTATCCTTTATGTTAACACCTTTTTCTTTTTCCAGCTTTGCAACGGCATTCTCAATCTGTTTTTGTTTCTGCCGGACAGAACGAGGAATCCAGTCCATTTTACGAATCTGATCCAATATAGAGCCACGGATTCGCAAACTTGCGTAAGTTTCAAATTTGATACCTTTGTCATAGTCAAATTTGTCAATGGCATCAATCAAACCGAACACACCATAACTGACCAAATCATCATACTCCACTGTATATCCTAGATACATGTTCAGACGACCAGCTACCAACTTAACCAAAGGAACATATTCTATAATAATTTGTTCACGCAGCTTATCGGATTTTGTTTTGATATATTCCTCCCATAGCTTGTTCTTCTTTGCATCGTCCATTTAACACACCTCTACTACATTTCATCTTCATCAAAAGAAGCATGCGGCTCTGCCACAGCCTGTTCCTCTTCTGCTACATCTGGCTCTTCTGTCATTTCAGTGTTATCCTCTGATGGGCTGCTGTTCATATAGTGCTGTAAAATTTCAACAGCTAAAGATGCCAGAAAATAAAACACCAGAATAACCACCAGTAAAATTAACAGGGAGGTGGTAACCGCTTTTCCTGTTTTGATGTTCATAATCAGGGTAATCAGTCCTGCTACAAGCACAATAAATGCCCTTAAATACTGTAATTTCATATTCTGCCGCTCCTTTTTTCACTTATATGTACTTATCCGCTTTTCCTGCGGAGCGGATAAGCAGTTTTTTAGAGACAGAATCAAAAATAATTGTGCGGCCATAATCCTCTCCTGTATCCTCTGCAACAATTGGAATTCTATAGAAAGCCAAGGTTTCTTTAACCGCTTTTACATTCCTTTCTCCCACATTTCCCAACTCGGTTTTGCCCGAAAATTGGAACATGGCGGCTCCTCCTGCAATCTTCGCAGACAGCACATTCCGATGTATTCCATGTTTTTCTAAAGCACCAAGCAAATCTTCAATGCCTGTATCTGCAAACTTTGCCCGGCTGGAATTATTTTTTATTTCTTTACTGGACGGCAGCATAATGTGCAGCAGTCCACAATAGTCACTAATGTTACTATATAATACAATGCCAACACAGGAGCCCAGCCCTATTGTTGTAATTTTATTCGGTACTTTACATAGCTTCCACTCAGCAATTCCAACTCTAGTAATCTCTTCCATTGCTTAACACCCGATTCCTAAAGATTCAAAAATATGTTCAAAAGACAGCTCATCCGTCACAAACATTAAAAACCCATTGATTGGACGCTGGTTGTCCAGAAACTTAGAGTCAATTATTAATGCCTGGTCGCTAACCTGTCCTAATTCACTAATCGGCAAACTTAAGAC
>ULOF01019814.1_pt1 | contig 15181 bp, 6 predicted proteins | sample 1952371 | NCBI WGS metagenome assembly ULOF01 (sample SAMEA4835597, study PRJEB28245) | human gut metagenome | biome: gut microbiome; material: fecal sample | place: Denmark | collected 2008 | reverse complement strand
GACGGGCAACGGCACGATCACCGCAGTGAATGGCGCAACGCTCCGTCAACCGTTCACAGTCAACAACTACGCAGGCGGTACGAATACGTACGCTTTGTATAACGCAAATCAATTCCCGTTCGTGCAGTTTGCTACGATCAACGTCGAGTGCAAGCAGATCGTCAATCACGGCGCAAAAGTGATCGGCTCAACGTCGCTCTACTTCTGGTCGAGCATCACAACGCAGGACGTCGTGCTTGTGGACAGCATCTCCAACAAGGCAACTTCGGGCGAAGGCGCGCTCATCTGGCTTGAGGAAAACAGCCGCCTCGAAATTTCCTACGACTCCAGCAAGAAAATAGACGCAAAGGTCGGCAACATCCACCTCGGTGACTTCGGCGTGACCACTATCGACGTATACGGAAAGATCACCGCAGGCGAATTCAGTCTGCAAGGCTACGGAAGCGGTGAGATGGTGCTTGCAATTCCGTACACCTACAACTTCAATATCAAGAACCGCGCAACCGTCACAATCGATCAGGCATACAAGATTATGCCCGGCGCAATCGTCACGATTGAAAACGGTGCAACCGTCAATATCACCGAAAACGGCAAACTCTACGTTTACGACGGCTTGTATCAATCAAGCAAGGATGGCAAACGTTATCCGTATTACGACGAACTCGAAGGCTACGGCTTTGCAAAGAGCGGTATGCTTATCGTCAACGGTACGCTCAATATCAACGGCGTGTTTGCAGGTATCGCCCAAACCGTTGAGGGCGGCGAGATCAACGTCGGCGCAAACGCAAACGTCGCAAATCAAACTATCGTCGAGGGTTGCAACGACGGTTACGACTACAATATGGCAACCTTCGATATGAGCGGCCGCGTGTACGGCGTCAACGGTTTTGTCAACCTCGAAAAAGGCAAGACCTACAGAACGTTCGCAAACAATGCGTTCACTCTCAACTCGTTCACCAATAAATACTGGGTCGGCAGAAAAGACTCATGCAGTGAACAAGAGTTCACACTCACTTGTAATCAGGCAATGCAAGGCAGATTTGCAGAGTGGAACGGACAAAATTTCGTGCTTACGCTCACGTTCTATATCGGCACTGAACAGGCTGACGTCATCGTAAACGTCAACGGTAGCGACTATAAAACAGATTCAAATGGCAAATTTACTTGCTCGGTTGAAGTCGCAAACGCAACCGATTCGATCAAGTATTACACCAAGAACGTTTACACGGCAGTGAAGAGCCAAACGCTCGTTTTGGATCAAGAAATGCAAACCCTTACGCACGTTGCAAGCGGCGTTGCTCTTAATAATGATAACGTGTACACGCGCGTGTACGATAAGGACGGAGGACTCGTTCAAGACTTCAACCTCCTTGCAACCGTGTCCTTCTACGGCACGACCGATACCGAAAACGTTGCTTTGAGTTTTGACGAAAGCGCACTCGATTCGTCCGTATACGTCAACAATGACGTTGCGCTCACGAATAGTTCGCTCGTAAACAGCCTCCACGCAAGATTGAACGTTGTTGGCAGTGACGTCGCTCAATTCATCGACGACGTGAACAACCTCAAAAACGCAGACGATATCGTCGCAAGAGCAAACGAACTTTATACGACTTACGGAACGCTTCTTAAGAAAGGCACGGGCGACGACGTTGCATTTATCACAGCCTATTTGAACGGATATATCGGATTTGCAAGCAATATCGTCAAAGAAATCGCCATCAGTTCTGCGACGTACGGAGCCGGTGAAGTCAACGTGCAAATCACTTATATCAACGGCACTACCGCAACCGAAACCGCTACACTCTCCGATTGGAGAATGGACGCTTCGAGAATCGTGGCAACGGCAACTTTGGCATGCGATTATCAAGGCGCAAAGTACAATGTCACGAACACTTGCGACGGAAGCAAGAAAGAAGTTGCGCTCAACGCATTCACCGCAGACAGCGCAGTCTACGACGGCAATATGCACGCCGTGACGGCAACGCTTTCGGGACTTGCGAACTTTGATAACGACACGCTCGTTTACGCAACGGCAACGTTTGGCAAGGACGCGGGCGAATACAACGTTACGTTTGAACTCGCAGGCGAAAAGGCTGTGTTCTATACGCTTACGGGCAATAAGACGCACACTTGCACCGTTTCCGCAAAGGATATCACCGTAACCGTAAACGATGCGCAAGCGATCAAGGACAAGACGGAAACTATCGTGTTGGTTGCAAACGCAAGCGGTAACGTGGACGAGATCACATTCACTTTTGCAATCTACAAGGGTGAAACGCTTGTGGCAACCGTTGGTAAAGACGGCAAAGTTACGCTCGCAGACGGACAATCGCTCGCATTGGGCGAATACACCGTAAAAGCGGTTACGGACAACGCAAACTACAATATCGCAAGCCAAACGGCAGGCACGTTGAAGATCGTGGAAGCAAACGACTACTACAACGTAGACTTCAATCTCGGCGGAACGAGCAAGGTCTACGACGGCAACGTGCTTGCGGTCAACCCAATCGTCAAGGTCAAAGCAACGGGTGCGCTTGTAGACGCAAGCAAGTATAGCGTGTCCGTAACGGGTAAAGGAACGCAAATTCTCGAAGCAGGCACTTATCAGATCGTCGTAACATTGGACGGCGAAACCATCGCACAAGAGAGTTTCAACGTCACCGCAAAGGACGTCACCGTGACTATCAAGCCGCAATCTTCGGTGTACGGCGAGGATATCAACGTTGATCAAACCGCTTATACGGCAAGCGGAGTCGTTGGCAACGACGATCTCGGCATTACGCTCGCCAAAGCCGACGGAAGAAACGCAGGCAAGTACGATATAGTGGGCGCATGGAACAATCACAACTACAAAGTCACGTTCGTAGGCGGCGAGAAAGCGTACGAAATCACCGCAAAGGCAATCGTCGTCGAGATCGAGAACAAAGAGAGTTTCTACGGTGAGAAAGACGCCGTGTTGAGCGCAAAACTCAAGGGTAGTCTCGCATACACCGATTCGTTCGATTCTCTGGGAATCAAACTCGTAAGAGCGACGGGCAAGAATGCGGGCACTTATGCAATCTCGCTGGATAGTTGGACGAACGAAAACTATACTATCACGGCAGAAAACGCAACATACACCGTTAAGAAGTTGGCATTGAGAGCGATCGTGGCAAACGCAACGAGCGTGTACGGAGATATGCTTGCAAAACTCACGTTTACTATAGAAGGTAAATTCGCAGAGGGCGAGAGTGTAGACGTACTCAACGCAAAACTTTCAATAGGCAACGCAAAGAACGCAGGCACGTACGCTATCGAGTTTGCTTACGACAACGCAAACTATGACGTGAACGCAACGAAAGCAACGTACACGATAACCAAGAGAGAAGTAACGCTTCGCGTGCTTGACGCAACGAGCGTGTACGGAAATCCGGATGCGGCATTCACCGTCAGCATCACTAAAGGCACTATGGCGGAAGGCGAAGACGCACAATCTCTCGTTTCTATCACGAGAGCGGAGGGCAGAAACGTCGGAACGTACGCAATCACCGCAACGAAGGCAGACAACGCAAACTACGACGTAACGCTCGTATACACGGGTGCAACGAATTCCGTGTACACTATAACCAAGCGCCCCGTAACCGTAACGGTGAAGAACGCAGACTTGCCCTATACGGCAAGTTGGGCAGAACTCAACTCGGCGTTGAGCTACGAATCTAACGTGCTCGCAGGCGACGAACTCAACGTAAGATTGTTCGTGCTTGTTGGCGGAGTTGAACTCACGGCAGACAACTTCGGAAGCATGTTTGCAGGCGGCACGCACGTGATAAGCGCAAGCATAGACAACGACAACTACGAACTCAGCGCCGTGAACGGCACTCTTACGGTTGGCTTGCCCGTTGTATCTCTTACTAACGAAGCAAGCGGAATCACGAGAGTGTACGGAGATACGCAGAACGTGTTCAATTGGCGCACTATGCTTACGGGCTATCTTGCGTCCGCAACGGATAGTACGTTCAGGGCAGTGTTCTACAGCGCAAGCGATCTCACGACGCCTGTGGATATAGCAACGGCAGGCGCAGGCTCATACAAGATGCAGATAGAGATAGTGCACGCAACGGCATACGCGTTTGCAGACGGAAATAGCAAGTCCGAACTCGTGGACGTAACCGTTGAGAAGAAGGATCTTACGGAATCCATAGTTATAACACTTAGCGGACTCACGGACGGCGGATATTTGGTGTTCTCGTACGGTTTGAGTATAGACGCAAGCGTAACGGACTACGACGACGTAGATATCTTGAAGGTACTCACCAAAGACGGGGAGAGCGCAACGGAAATAGACGCAGTGGGCGCATACGAATACACTGCGACGATTCAAAGCGCAAATTACAAAGGCGCAAAGACACTGCAATTCAAGGTTGTGAACTCTGCGGAAGACAAGATAGAAGATCTGAAGAAGTATGCGGAAGTCGAGTTCCTCACGAGAGCGCAGTATGCGGAAGCGAAAGCGCTTTTGGATAGCGTGAACGAAGACGATACTTTGCAGATAAACGACGACGCGGAAGCAAAAGCGAATTATGCAAACGTAGAAGCGCTTTGTGCGAACTATGCAAAGGTAGCGACGAATCTGGACGAGATAAAGGATATGTTGGACGCATATGCGGAAGGCGAGAGCAAGAAACTCATAGAAGCGCACGATTATATCGTTGCTTTGGACGAAGAGAAACTAGCGCTTGTGAAGCAGAGTGAAGAAGGCAAGGCGTACCAAGAGGCATGGCAAGCGGCAAGAGCGGAAGGCGCAGAAGCGACTGAGATAGCGAACAAGGTAAGAGATAACGTTTTGTTCGGAGTAGTTGCGGCAGTGAGCGCATTGCTTGCAATGGCGTACGTAGCGTTTGGCAAGTTCAGAGTCTGATAGGAGGAATGAAAAATGAAACGCAGAAATATAGCGATAATAATCTTGATGCTGCTGATTACCGTTTTGACACTGGCGGCGTGCAACGACACGACGCAAGGGGACAAACTTGCGTGGGTAGACGCATTGAGCAAAGGCAGTGAAGCAAAGAGCGTGGAATACGCGCAAAGCGTGACGAAAGGCGAAACGTTGCTTACCTCTTGCGAGCAGAAGTACGCGAAGGGCGAAACGAACTGGACGTACGAGAAGACGGAAAAGGCGTTGAGTGAAGACGCATACGCAAGCGACGCGTACACCGAAACGGTAACGAGCGGAAGCGTGGACAATGCCCCGATACTTCAACTTGAAAAGAGCATGGTTGAGAGCTTCGAGGAGAAAGGAGAAGAGGAAAAAGAGTACGCAGTGAAGTTGTTTGCGGACAAGGTGAAGACGTTCCTTAAACTTAGCGACGCGGAAGCGGCGAAGGTGAGCGGAGTGAAACTTGTGATAACGGTAACAAACGACAGAGTGACGAGCGTAACGCTTGAGTACAAGATTTCCGACACGAGCGTACAACAAACCCTGAAGTACGCTTATTGACAAAAAACAGCGCTTATGCGCCGAGGTTTTTCCCTCGGCGCATAGGCAAAAAAACAATATAAGAGAGCAACAAATGACAAACGACAATTCAAACAAACAAAACTTGCCCGAAAAAGATGTCGTCTTGAAAGACGTCGAAATTTCAAACGATTCCGTCGTTTCGGAAAACGCAAGCGAAAAAGAGGACCTTATCGTTGAAATCAAAGGCTTGTACAAAAAGTACGCAAAAGCCGCGGATTTCGTCATTCACGATATCAATATCGAGTGCCGTTCCGGTGAAATCGTAGGATTGCTGGGCAAAAACGGCGCGGGCAAATCGACGACGATAAAGTGCCTTACGGGGTTCTTCCCGTTCGATAAGGGCGAAATTAAGATTTGCGGACACGATATAAAAACCGAGCCCGTAAAAGCAAAGATGAATTTAGGTTACGTTCCCGACAACAGAGCGATGTTCGACAAAATGACGGGAACGGAATATATAAATTTTATTGCCGACTTGCACAAAACGCCCGTTGAAGACAGAGTGGCGCGCATTGACGAGATGCAAAAAATCTTCGTTCTCGGCGACAAAATCGACGCGCTTATATCGTCGTATTCGTACGGTATGCGCCAAAAAATCTGTCTTATGGCGTCGCTCATTCATCAGCCTAAACTCTGGCTTTTGGACGAGCCTCTCACAGGACTCGATCCGCAGACGAGCAAGGCGCTCAGAGAGTATATGCAAGTGTACAAGGCAAAAGGAAACGGCGTGCTCTACTCCTCGCACAATCTCGACGCAGTGGAAAAAACCTGCGACAGAGCGTATATCATCAACAAAGGTCGTATCGTTGAAGATATCGTAATTGCCGATTTCAAAAAGAACAATCCCGACAAAACGCTCGAAGATGCGTTTATCGAAGAATTTGAGGACGATTGATGAATAACGTTATTTTGCTGTTCAAAAAGGATTTTGCCGAACGCTTTTCGTCAACTTTCCACAAAGAAAAGGGTAGAAAGGACGTTTTTGGCATTCTATCGACGTTTTTGCTTCTTGCCTTGCTGTACGGTACGTTCATTTTCGTCTATTACAGATTTGCCAAAATGTACGTTTCGACAACGTTCGAGGTGGCAAACGCCGCTCACGACAGGGCCTACGAATTGCTCACGATGATATACGGAGCGGTATTTTTGATAAACGTTGCCGTAGGTGCGAAAAACATTCACTCGGCGCTGTCCGAAAGCAGAGATATCGAAGTGCTTTTGTGTCAACCCATAAGTTCTGGCGAACTGTTTGCGTACAAATTCCTTAAGATATATTTCGCACAGTTTTTGTCCACGGTTTTGGTGTTGTTGCCTGCGTGCATAGTCGTTGACGTGCTTTCCCCGCTCGGAGGAGGGGGGTATTACGTCGCGCTCGTGTCGCACCTGTTTTTAGCGCCGATGGTGTCTTGCGCGGTCGCTTCGCTCATAGCAATACCAATCAACTACGTCATTAGATTCATCTCAAACAGATTTATTCTGCACCTTTTGGTTTACATAGCGATTCTCGGCGTAAGTTTTTGGGCTTATAGTTTGTTTTTGGAACAATTGACTTCGCTGATTCAATCGGGCGATTTGAAATTCGTGTTCGACAGACTCACGATAACGAGAATCTCCAACGTGACGGCAAATCTTTATCCCGTCAACTTGTTCTCGAATATGCTCGTCGGAAAAGATCTCGTTTTGAGCGTGCTAGTGATTCTTGCAATCGGCGTGGTGGGATTTACGGCGTCGTGGCTACTCATAAGAGCAATGTACAACAAAATCCTGCAAAAGCGCATGGAGGGTGAACTTAAAACTTATCATAAGAAGAAAAAAATCAAATTCCGCTCTCCTATGGCAAGTTTGATGTACAAAGAGTTTATCGTGATTCTGCGCACGCCCTCGTACGCGTTTCAATACTTCGCGACGACGTTCACCTTGCCGCTTATGGTTTACGTGTGTGTAAACCTTATGCAATCGATGATGAAATCACTCACCGTCGTGCAATGCGACTATGAAATCGCGATATTCGTCATTTCCATGTTTGCGGTGCTCACAAACACGTTCTGCACCACAAACGTCAGCAGGGACGGCAAAATGCTCGGTATGCTCAAAACCCTCCCGATAGAGGGCAAAACGGTCATTTGGAGCAAGATTTTGTTCTGCCTTGCGGTTTCTGAATTTTCCATACTTGCGTCGAGCGTCGTTTTGCTCGCGGTGGGATATCTCAACTGGTGGCAGACGATAGTCATATTCGTGTTTGCAAGTTTGCTGTCCTTTGCGGAAATCGCTTTTGCGACTCGCAAAGACTTGGCAAAACCCAACCTTCCCGACAGCGAAAGAGAAGAGGTGGAAGAGGGCAACAATACGATATCGGCGGTCATATTCCTCGGCCTTATCGTGAGCATAATTATGGGTGCGGGCGCGGTTGCGCTCTCGCTCATACTGTCGATTGCGGGCACTTCGGAGCAAGCGCTCGCCGCGTCGATTTGCTTCGTTGCGATAATCGTTATTGCGGTGTTCGTCGGCGCATTCGTTTATCTCGTCAAAGGGTTGAACGAACAATTCTATACTTCGGAAAATTAGGAGGGAGCGAATCGTGAAAAATATGAAATTAAGAGTCGTCGCTCTCATACTGGTGATACCGCTCTTGCTGATTTTTACCACGTCGTCCGTCACCAAGACGGTGGATATTCTCGTTGACGTGCCCGTAAAGAGCGTCAAAATCGCAGATATTGCGGAAAAGAGTGTGGATATCGCAACGGGACAAGGCGTGGCAATCTCTGCGTCGGTTGAGCCGTCAAACGCAACCAATTCCACGATAATTTTGTCGGACGAAGCAACGAAAGGCAAGGAAGACAACAAGGCAAGCGTCGTCATCAAGGACGGCGTGGTCTATCCGCTCACGGCAGGCAACGTCACAATAAAAGCGGCCGCGGGCGAGAAATTCGACACCGTGGATTTGTATTTCTTCTCCTCCAAGCCTATGAACGGCGATATGAGTGTGAAAGAAGCCGTCGTAACGCTCAAGGAAGGCGCAAATTTCAGCGCAATGTCCAACTTCGACCTCAAATCCGACGCCGTCGACAAAGTCGAATACTCCGTTGACGACGAATCGGTCGCTTCGATAAACGCGAATTTCGGAACGATAACCGCACTTGCTCCCGGCAAAACGAAAGTGACTGCAAAATACGACGGAATCGAAGTCAAAGAAGACGGCTTGATTGAAAACGAATCTTTTGAACAGTCCTTTGAACTCGAAGTGTCCATCGACAAAGAAAAGAATCCCGACGGCGTAACGCTCGGCGCAAACGAAGAGACACAATTCGTTGACGTCAAAAAGGATCAACTTTTGAGCACTTTCTATTTCTGGTTTGACGATACGCATAAATTCGGCGATTTCGTGCTTGATTTTGACAATGAAATCATCGAAAGCGCAACGCCCACGCTCGTTTCCGATGGCAAAGTCAAAGTGGACGTGGTTTACAAAACGGCCGCGAAGACGAAGGGCGGTTGTATCGTTGCGATAAAGAAGGACGGAAACGTGCTAAAAGAACATAAAATCGCATTTGACGAAAATTTCCACCCGGGAGACGATCCTTCGGAAATTTCGCTTTCGTATATAACCAAAGATTTCGTTATCGTGCAGAGTTCTACTACGAGTTACAGACCGTACGCCACGATCGTTGACGAAAACGGCAAAGAAATCGATTCGAAGAAGTATTACGCCGTGTTCAAATCCGACAACGAAGACTTGCTTTTGACAAAGTATACCGCAGGTTGCACGGTCATAGGCAAGGAAGAAGGTGAAGTCAGAGTGAGCGTAACGCTGCTCAGAAAGTCGGATAACGTTCAGGTGGCGTTCCTCAACACGACGATAAAAGTCATCAAACCGTACAAGAATTTGCATATTCAATCGGAGAAAATGACGGTGCACACCAACCATTCGTCGCTTGATGGCACGGTTGCGATAGGCGAGTATTCTTACTCGGCAAATACGCTCGGAAAATATAACTCCCTCGATGCGGGACTCGTTCCCGTTGACGGAACTTACAGCAACAACACCACGGGGTTCGATTCTGACAAAGTCGTGTGGAGTTCAACCGACGAAAGCATAGCAAAATACGAAAACGGTCGTCTCGTGCTCGGCGAAAACGGAGGAGAAGTCATGCTCACAGTCAAAAACGACGTGACGACTGAGATTGCAGAATACGACAATTGCGTGGCAAGCATCACGATATTCGTCGTCAAGGACGGCGTGAACGTATCGACCGAAAAGCAATTGACGGACACTTGGAAAGACGGCACGAAAGCGGCGGTTTTGACAAAAGATATCCGCATTGCAGAGTTCGTGGACAAGGATATAGACGATACGAGCAAACTCGAAGAAGTCATCAACAAGGCAAAATCATACCTCAAAACCATGCGAACGACGGGCGAAGGCGCGTATTTCGTGAACAACGGTATCGAGGACAAAGCCACCGTGAATTACCTCTTTGAGATAACCACGAGTTTGTACGGCAACGGTTATAGCATCGACGCGGACGCACTCACTCGTCAACTTGACAAGAAGGGCGGCTCGCCGCTGTTCAGAGGCCCGCTCGACCTCGTCAGATACGCAGAAAGCGGCACGCAGAACGCTTCCGTAAAAGCGCAGGACAATATCGTGTTCCTCGTCAAAAACAACGGAATCACCATTTCAAACGTTGAGTTGAAGGGGTGCTCGGACGAGTCTATTCTCGACAAAGAAGGCAAGAGTATCGACCTTACGCTTCTCGACAGAGTGGGAACGGTGCTCGAAGTTGTCGGTGACGATTGCACGATTTCCTATTCGAGAATCAACAACGGTCGCACCGTCGTGAGGATTTACGGCAAGGCGTATCAGAAGAACGCTACGATAACTGCCGACAATGCGGATTTCTACCGCGTCAACGCAACTATTAACAACTCGATTTTGAGTTACGGCAGAGAGTTTATCCTCAAGATAGGCACAAACTTCACGAAGAAGATGCCGTTTGACAGCCACGGACTCAATTACCTTTCTGGTGAATATAACGCTTCGAGAGACGCATATCTCTACGACGAAGCGTCGCCGTTCCTCACAAAAGCGGACGGATCGAAGTATATTCCCGACGCAATCGCAAATGCGACCGACGAATATTTCTACGACAACTACGTTCTCACCGACGTCACCGTTGAGAACAGCGTGTTCAGAAATGCGGGCTTGTTCAGCGTGGGACTCGAAAGCACGTTTGGCGGTCTGTGCTTGCACGGATTCGATTACAACAGCAACTATCTTTTCGGCAAGAAAACCTCGTACACTTCGCCAACGGGCAGAACGGGTATAGGTTGGGCAGGCGTGGCAGGCACTTCGTATCCTGCGGCATTGCGTCTCAAAGGCGACGTTCGTTTCTACGATTGGAAACAACTCTCGTCCGTCAACAGCGACACGCTCATCGAAGGCTCGGAGCAGTTGCTTTCCGCAATAGGTTTGAATATGGATATATCCAAACTTATCGAAACGTTCGCAAAAGGCGCGAATTCCGACATCGTATCCGTCTTTGACGTTGACAAGCAAAAGTACGTCAACGGCGCGATCGCACTCTACGGCGGCGGAAAGAACTATAGTTTCGTTGATATAAGTCAGACCAACGGCAGCGATATCGACGCAAAGAACAAGAAGTTCGAGTCGCTCCATTCTTACTCCGTACCCGTGTCCTGCTTTATGGAAAACGGCAGAACAGTGCTTATAAACTTCACGGCAGGCGTCGAACCGTTCAGATTCTATCTATACAACGCAAATAGCACGCTCGGCGTAGGAAAGCAACAAGCCGACTTGGCGGACGGCTCTGCGTACTCATGGCTTATGAAGTAAGCAAAAAAAATCGAATTTACCAAATCAAAAAACAACGCTTCAAAATCAGAAGCGTTGTTTTTTATTGCGATATTTGCATTTTGATTATAAAATAAGTCGCTCGTTTTTTCAAACGTAAAGTTTTCGAGCGGAATATTTCGAGAAATATTAAAATAACGTTAATTAAAACGGGGCTTTATGCAAATTATTGGTTGATTGTTGTTACTCTTGCTGTTATAATAATAAAGTAGTATTGTTTTTTACAAACAAAATATATGCTATGTGGTGAAATTATGAGTGAAAGTTCTCAAGCAACGGAAAAAGTCGGCGCAAAACAAAAACTCAATGCGTTTGCGCACAAACTTTTCGGTTCAACGCCGGGCGACGGCGAAATGCAACCCAAAGAAGGTTTTAGTTATTCTCTTTGCGGTTTCGGTCAAAACCTCATTTGCACGATCATTGGTTCATACCTCACCGTGTTTATGACGGACGCAATAGGCTTTCCCGTTATCGGAGTCGCGATTTTGATGCTTTGTGCACGTATCTACGACGCACTCAACGACCCGATTATGGGATCAATCGTTGACAGAACGCGTACCAAATGGGGCAAATGTCGCCCGTATATGAAGTGGATGGCGTTCCCGATTGCCGCTATGACGGTGGTATGTTTCTTGCCATGGTATCCCAACAACGACGGCGGATTTGCGGCAATTTCCATTATGTACATAGTTTGGGGTATGGTTTACACGGTTGCGGACGTTCCTTATTGGGGACTTTCAACCGCAATGAGCAACGATACTTATCGCAGAGGCAATTTGCTTACGATCGCTCGTCTGTTCTGCACGCTCGGCGCAGGTATCGTCACCGTCTTTACTCCTATCATCACCCAAGCGTTGACCGCAAGCGACAATGCTGTTGTTACAGCAGTTCAATCTGCTATGAACTATCTCAACAACGGCGACGCAGTCGTTTCAACCAACGAAACGATGATCAACCTTTTCAAGTCCCTTGAGAACGTCGGTTCTGCTTTGGCATCTTTCTCACCGACGAGCGATTTTAGCGGCAATGCCGCAGAAGCACTCAAAGGCGTTTACGATGCGTTTACCGCTGCCGGCATTGACGTCAATCAAAGCGGTGAAGTGCTGTTCAACCTTCGTGAAACTGCAAAACTCGGTATGCAACAAGATTTGAGATGGACGTATTTCGTCATCGCAATCATTTGTTCCGCAGTTGCAGTTCCGCTCTTCTTCCTCGGATTCAAGAACACGACGGAAAGAAACGTATCTGTCGAGAATCCTCCGTCTTTGGGACACAATCTCAAACTTTTGTTCAAAAACAAACCTTTGATGCTCATCGTGCTTTCCGGTATCGGCGGTGCGGCAAGAATGCTCTTCACCTATACAGGCGGTTTGTATTTCGCAAAATATATTATGAACAAAGAGGCTATGTATTCCTTGTTCACGATGGCAATCGTTCCGGGCGGCCTTATCGCTTCCTTACTCGTGCCTTTCTGCACCAAGAAATTTGGTAAGAAAAACACCTACATTTGGTCGCATATAGTCGGCGGCGTGGCAATGCTCATCGCCTTTATCGTCGGTATTGCCACGGATAACGGCAACTACACGAGCACCGCAACTACGGTCGTATTGATCATCGCACTCGTCATTGCAGGCATTCCGTCGGGCTTTGGCAATATCATCACTTACGCAATGATCGGCGACACCGTTGAGTATCTCGAACTCAAGACGGGCGAAAGAGCGGAAGGTATCTGCTTTGCAATGCAAACGCTCATCAACAAAATCGGTATGGCTGTCGGTGCATTCGTCGGTGTTCTTGCTTACTATATGGCTGGCGTCGAAGCAGGCAACGCAAAAGCAGTTTCTGCAGCAGGAAAAGATACAATGTGGTTTATGCTCGTAGGCATTGCGGCAATCAGTTTCTTCCTGACGGTTATCCCGCTCTTCTTCTACAAGTTCAATGAGAAACAACAACAAGAAGCAAAGGCTGAAATCGAGGCAAGAAAAGGCGCAAACGCTGAACTCACTTCCGACGAACTCTCCGACGAAATCGTACGCGAAGCGTCCGAAAACGAAATCGAAGACGGAGCACCTCAAGTGATTTTCCCCAACGAAGACAATCAAGCCGTTGCAATCGAAAAAGAAACGCCTTGCGATGAAAATTGCGATGAGTGTGACAAGAAAGAAGATTGTAAAAAAGACGAAGAGTAACTATTAAGTTAATCCAAAAAAAAGGAACGCAAAACTGCGTTCCTTTTTTCATTATCATTGTCGATTTCAATCCAACCCATACAAAAAACAATTCATTTGTATAATAATCATCATAAAACACATATTTTGCATATATATACGAACTCTAATATCGTTGATTTTGTAAACTTTGTATTGAACATTGTGTAAATTAATGATATAATACGCTTATGGACTTGAAGAATACGGCTTATTTTTTTGCAGCGTTTCGCAAGTTGCTAAAGAGTTACACCGACTATCAACTCAAAGAATTGAAGGGGTATGACCTCACTCCCAACGAAATCGTGGTGCTTTCGAGTATCGGCGTCGTGGGAATGGCAAGCGACATTGCGCAAAACGCGTGCGTATCGAAGGCTCTGGTATCTCGAAGTGTAAAGGAACTTCGGGACAAAGGGCTTATTTGCGCGTCCATTTCCGAAGTGGACAAGCGCGAGCAAAAACTCTCGCTCACTCCCGAAGGGGAAAAGGTTGCGGAATTGATCGCCGAGGCAAATCATAAGTTTTATCGAGTGGCGTTCAAGCATTTCGAGGACAACGAAAAGCGCGTACTTCAGGCACTAATGCAATTGATGCTCAACAATCTCGACGAGGAAGGGGAATGAAATTTGACAGATTGATCGATCACAGGGAGGAGTCGGCAAAGCGGGCGCGCGAGAATATCGTGACTGTTTGCAAGTCGTTTGAAAATCGAAAATCAGGCAGCGAACAAGAAGCGGGCGCAAGCGCATATTTGCAAGAGCAACTCCGAGAATTTTGCGACGTAAAAGAAGATGAATTCGACGTTTATCCCGAAGCGTATTCGGGCGTGTTCTACATTGTGCCGACTTTTGCGATTTTGTCGCTCGTGGCATACTTTTTCACGGCTATGGTGTCAATGCTGCTTGCGCTTATCGGCATAGTCGTTTTGCTCGTTCAGTTCGTGATGAATCAAAGAGCGCTTGACTTGCTCTATCCCAAGAAGAAATCTCGCAACGCGACCGCGCTTTTGCACTGCACGGGCGAGGTCAAAAACAGAGTCTATTTCGTCGCAAACGTCGACGCGACGCGTGAATGGACTCTCAAATACCGCATGGGCGGAACGATGTTTATCGCAACGCTGTTCGTTTTGCTGCTGGGGCTCGTATACACGGTGTGCGCAGATATCGCAAGATGGATAATCGTAGGCGGACTCGGCTCGCAAATCGCAAACGGTGGCACGCTTATCGTCGGCTACGTCGGCTTGGGATTTTTGCCGTTTTATATCGCAACCTATTTTGCAATAAACAAATCGAGAGTAGTGCCGGGCGCAAACGAGAATTTGAGCGGTTCGGCGGTCGCAATCGAAGTTATGCGTAGCATAAAGGAAAGCGAAACACCTCTCGAACACACCGAAGTCGGAGTGATTCTGACGGGTAGCGGAGCGGTCGGTTCACGCGGCGCGCACGCTTGGTGCGAGAAGTACGTCAAAGACGATGTGAAAACGTCTTTCGTTTGCCTTAACACTCTCAAAGAAGTGGATTCGCTCGGCGTAAACACGAGAGAGGGCAACGGACTCGTCAAAAACGATTGCGCACTTGCCGATTTCGTCAAGAACTGTGCGGA
>ULOF01001901.1_pt1 | contig 15233 bp, 8 predicted proteins | sample 1952371 | NCBI WGS metagenome assembly ULOF01 (sample SAMEA4835597, study PRJEB28245) | human gut metagenome | biome: gut microbiome; material: fecal sample | place: Denmark | collected 2008 | reverse complement strand
CAGTCACGGCTCGGTCCTTTAGAATTCTGTGAAGTTACAATCTCTACCCGGTCACCATTGTTCAACTGGTACGTTACCGGAACCTGTCTGCCATTTACTCTGGCCCCTACCATTTTATTGCCCACTGCGGAATGAATGCTGTAGGCAAAATCAATTGGGGTAGAACCTGCAGGGAGATTTTTCACATCGCCATTTGGCGTAAAACAATACACCTGTTCCGCAAACAAATCCAAGTCCGTCTTAACCGCACTCATGAACTCCTTATTGTCTTCTGTATCTCTCTGCCACTCTAATATCTGACGCAGCCAGCTTAATTTTTCTTCCTCTTTATCCCGGGCCGTTCCACTTAAATTTTCCTTATATTTCCAATGGGCAGCAATACCATATTCCGCTGTCTTATGCATATCATAGGTGCGAATCTGGATTTCAAAGGGCTGTCCGCTCTTACTAATCAATGTGGTATGCAATGACTGGTACATATTGGACTTTGGCATTGCAATATAATCCTTAAATCGACCCGGAATCGGCTTATACTTCTCATGGATAATCCCCAGCGCCGCATAACAGTCTCTTACACTGTCCACAATAATTCTTACCGCAAAAATATCATATATCTGGTCAAGGGTCTTATTCTGGTTCACCATCTTCTTATAGATACTGAAAAAGTGCTTTACACGTCCGCTAATCTCTGCTTTAATATCTGCCTCATCAATACATTCCTTGACATCATGCACAATATCCGCAATAAAAGTCTCTCTTTCTTCCAGACGCTCATCAATCTCCGCCTTTAATTCCTTAAACTTTTCCGGCTCCAGATATTGCAGGGAAAGGTCATCTAATTCCACCTTTATCTTACTGATGCCCAAACGATGTGCAATGGGAGAATAAATATCCATCGTCTCCCTTGCCTTTTCAATCTGTTTTGCCGGAGACTGGTACTGCAATGTCCTTAAATTATGCAGACGGTCTGCCAGTTTAATTAAAATCACACGGATATCCTTTGCCATGGCAAGAAACATTTTGCGCAAATTCTCTGCCTGCAATTCCATCTTATCCTGGGAGAAATTAAGCTGGGTAAGCTTCGTAACACCGTCCACCAGGAGCAGAATCTCCGGTGAAAATTCTTTTTCAATTTCCTCATCTGTCATAACCGTATCTTCAATCACGTCATGAAGAATTCCTGCCACAATTGTTTCCTTGTCTAATTCCAACTCTGCTAAAATAATGGCAACACAAAGAGGGTGCATAATATATGGCTCACCGGATTTGCGTAGCTGCCCCTCATGAGCTTTATTGGCAACGGCATACGCTTTCTCTATCATGGTGATGTCTGTATTCGGATGGTATTCCAGCACCTTCTCAATCAGAGTTTTATAAAGCTCCTCCGGAGGTGTAAAATCTTTTGGTGTAGAAAGTTCCTTATCCTTGTTCATAATCCCTGCCATTTGCTCACCTTCTTTTCCATTTTATCTTTCATACTGTATATTCTTTCCCATAAATATGCTCCAAGTACTTACATAGCAGTAAAATACAAGCATACTCCTTATACATAATGATATAAGTATATCCTATATCTTAATAGATGTAACTCTTATTTTCAAACATTTTTAATTTTTGTAAAATATGCCATAAAAATGTGATTCATTTAGTTTCTTATCGGTAAATGTTTCTATTATTTCTGCTTTATATCTACAGCACTTCTCGCACTGCAGCCATGGCATACCGTTTAATCTGCAGCTGTATTGACCGGTTTCCATTAAATTCATTAATAGAAGGATAATACACTATATTAAGAACAACATTATTCAGCCAGCCATGCATCATCTTATCGTATTCTTCCTGACCAAACCATTCAATAATGTTATCTGAAAATTCCTGGGCATTAAAATATATGCCCTCTCCAACACATCCATCGCTGCTCTCCAGGGTTACCTTTACCACATTTCTGTCTTTGCCCAATATTTTTGCCGAAATTACATTTAATTCCTTCTGCGCAAAAACCGGCTTCTCATTCCCCTTCCCAAATGGTGCCAATGCATCAATTTCTTCTATCAACTCCTCCGTGATATAGGACATTGGCATAGGAACATCAATCCGCACCTTGGGAATAAATGCATCCCCGGACAATTCACAGTTCTCGTTTATCTGTCTGGTAAACGCTTCCAGATTCTCCTTGCTTAAGGAAAATCCAGCCGCCATGGCATGCCCACCAAACTTTAACAGCAAACCACTGCACTTCTGCAATGCCTCAAACATATGATATTCTTCTATGGAACGCCCAGAGCCCTTCAGAACTCCCGCTTCATCACTGTCTACCAAAACCAGCACCGGATGATGGAACTTTTCCCGGATTCTGCCTGCTATGATACCGGCCAGGCTCTCATGACAGTCCGGAAGATAAATCACAAACACTTTCATTTCCTGTGCATCCTGCAAAAATGCTTCTGCCGCTTCTACACCCCGGATTGTCATCTCTTTGCGCTCTTCATTCACTGTATATATTGCATCTGCCTTTGCAATCGCTTTCTCTGTATCCTCTTCCACCAACAGCTCCATGGAAGCGATGGCGCTTTCCAGTCTTCCGGAAGCGTTAATGCACGGTCCCAGCTTAAATCCTACATGATACGCATCAATTGTCACATCCGATAGCGCATTGGCGCCAATCAAAGCCCGAAGGCCCTTATTTTCCGAATGATTCAGCCTCTCCAACCCGTGCACTACAAAAATGCGATTCTCGTCTGTCAGAGATACCACATCACATATAGTGGCAATTGCAACAAATTCCAAAAACTGATAAATTTCTTCCTTGGGAATATCTCTTTTTATGAACAAGGCTTCCACCAGCTTATAAGCCACACCGGCTCCACAAAGGTCATCAAAGGGATAACTGCAGCTTTCTTTTTTCGGATTCAGAATCACATCAGCCGGTGGTAAAATATACTGCCTGTTATCTCCATCTGTAATATACGGTATCTGATGATGGTCGCTGACCACCACAGCAAGCCCGGACTCCTTCGCTTTTGCTAAAGCTGCATTGGCAGAAATGCCATTATCACAGGTTACTATGGTATGAATACCATCCTCCACAGCCTTTTCTATAATTTCCTCATTAATGCCATACCCATCCTTTATACGATGTGGAATCACATAATCCACATCGGCACCAATCCGCCGGAGTCCCTTATAAAGAATATAGTTTGACATCACTCCATCCACATCATAATCCGAAACTATCCGTATGGGATGCCCCTCTTCAACATCATGGCAGATAATGCGGACTGCCTGGTTCATATCCTCCATTAAAAAAGGGTCGTGCAGCTTGTCAAGCTCCGGATGAAGAAAGGTTTCAAACTGGGATTCCTCTAAACCTCTATTCACCAAAATCCTTGCCACCACAGGATTGATATGAAATTGTTTACCAAGGGCGTCAAAATCAGCCCGCTTTGTCCTTATAACCCAGTTCTGTTCTGCCATACCAGATAACTCCTATTTCCTTAATACACATATAACTATGATAGGGACATGGTTATCCGCCATGTCCCCATCTTTTTCATTTCTATGCCTTCTTTGCATCTTTCTTAGTAATCCCTTTTTTCTTGCTTCCGGAATTCTTTTCCTCTTTACCCATTTTGGTCTTAAACATATACCATAATGGTCCGGTAATACATACGGAAGAGTAGGCACCACAGATTATACCACTCATCAACGTCAAAGCAAATTCTTTAATAGATGTTACACCCATAATATATAATACAAACACCATAACAAAAGTTGTCAGGGATGAATAAATGGTTCTCGTAAAAGTCTGGGATATAGATGTATTTACAATATTTGCGTAAGTTTCTCCCTTTCCATTCATAGTAACCAGATTCTCACGAATACGATCAAATATGATAATTGTCGCATTAATGGAGTAACCCACTATGGTCAGCATACAAGCAATAAATGTATTACCGACAGATAATCTTCCAATGGAATAAATGGCGAATACCACCAACACATCATGCAATAACGCTATAACTGCTGCCGCGCCAAATTTCACATCACTAAATCTCACCGCAATATAAATCAGCATCAGCACGGTTGAAATCAATACGGAAATAATAGCATTTCGCTGCATTTCGCTGCTAATCGTGGAACTAATATTCTCAATTTCAAATTCCTTCACCTTAAAGTTTGTACGAAGTGCCTCTTCTACTGCATCCCGCTGTGCAACTGTGAGCTCTGCAGTCTTAAACACAATCTCATTTGTTCCCTTTACATTCTGTACCTGGATTCTGGAATCTGATACATCTGCTGCATCCGCTATAACCGGAAGAATCTTGCTTTCTGCAGCATCTAAATCATAATACTCCTCAAAATCCACTGTCATAGCAGTACCGCCGGTAAACTCCAGATTATAATTGAGGGCAGAGCCTGTCTTAGATTTAAACACAGGCAATGCAATTAAACCAGCTGCAATGGCAACAAAAGAAATTATATATGCAATCCGGCTGAACTTAACATAATCGTGAACCTTTGAATCCTTTTTCGCGCCATAGAGCTTCGGATTCTTCAAGCCTAACGTATATACAGCCTTTAACAGATTCTTTGTCACAAACAAGGCAGTGAACATGGACAATACAATACCAATTCCAAGGGTTAAAGCAAAACCCTTAATTGTACCAGTACCCATAATGTACAAAACAACAGAAGCAATCAAGGTTGTAATGTTACTGTCTAAAATAGCCGACAATGCCTTGTTAAAGCCTGCGTCAATGGCACTCTTAACAGTAGCGCCTGCACCTATTTCTTCCTTTATACGTGTAAAGATAATAACATTTGCATCCACAGCCATTCCGATTGACAGCACAATACCGGCAAGACCCGGAAGTGTAAGACTGGCATTAAATCCATTCAGGCAAAGCAGAGTCAATACAACATATGCAATTAACGCAAAAACAGAAACTACACCTGGAAGCAGATAAACCGCAATCATAATCACTGCCACAATTGCCATACCGATTGCACCGGCCTTTAATGATGTACTTAAAGCATCCTTACCTAAGGTAGCTCCCACTACATTGGAACGCAGCTCCTTAAGAGTTAACGGAAGTGCTCCGATACGGATGGTCTGGGCAAGTCTTTCCGCTTCCTCATCATCGTCCATACCATTTATGACTGCGCTTCCTCCAGTAATTTCAGACTGGACAATCGGCGCAGAAGCAACTTCCCCATCATAAATAATATAAATCGGCTTACCAATATTTGCAGCAGTTGCCTCTGCAAATTTCTTTGTTCCCTCATCGTTAAATGCAAGCTCTACCACATATTCTTTAACCGTTCCGGAATTATCAATTGTTGCGCCGGCGTTCTTAATATCAGAGCCGCTTAACACAACCTCATATTCCTCTCCGGCAGCAAACTTTGCATAATTATCCTCATCTAAAAATTCCAATGCACCCGGCTTACCCATATCCTCCAAAATTTTATTGGCATCCGTTACACCCGGAATTTCAATACTGATACGGTTAGAGCCCTCCTTGTACACATTACTGTCTGTAGAATAAGTATCTGCACGTTGCTGCAGACGGTCAACCGTATCGTTAATCTCCTGTTCCGTCGGATTGTCCTCCTCAATCTCATACGTAATGCTGACACCTCCGGCAAGATCCAGACCTAAGATAATATTTTCTGCCTTACCGATATGATGCTTGCCAAGACCCTGAACGGTTGTATAAGTGCCTAATGCCAACGCTATAACAAATACCAGCAGCGTCAGCACACTGTTTCTCGTTACCTTTTTCATCCTTATTACTCTCCTTCTTTGCATATGTCAGCCAGCGCTGCTTTTATCATAATTGCACATTCTACACGCTTGCGCTCCAGCTCACAGCCAACATCATAGGCATCCAGCAGATTGCCATGAAAATTGTATGCGTTTGCCGCACAGCCTCCACTACAGTAGAATCTTGCAAAACAGTCCTTACATTTATCCTTTGCATATACATTACAAAGCTTAAATTCGTCTACCAGGTCTTTCTTTTCAATACCGGTATCCACATTGCCCAGCTTGAATTCCTCCATACCGACAAACTGATGGCATGGATACAAATCTCCACAAGGTGAAACCGCCAAGTATTCCGTTCCAGAACCACATCCGGAAAGTCTTTTATAAAGACACGGACCACCTGTTAAATCTATCATAAAATGGAAGAAGTTAAATCCCTTTCCAGCCTTTTCTCTTTCTACCATCTCCCGGGCTAACAAATCATATTCCTCAAACAGCTTCGGCAAATCTTCTTCTTTAATTGCATAGGGCTGTGTATCCGGCGCCACCACAGGCTCCGCTGAGATTTGTTTAAATCCCAGGTCTGCCAGATGTAAAACATCTTTTGAAAAATCAAGATTATAATGGGTAAATGTCCCCCTTACATAATAATTGGTCTGATTTCTCAGCTCTGCCATTTTTTTAAATTTATCAATAATTAAATCATAGCTTCCCTTGCCATTCCTGGTGGGCCGCATGAAATCATGGACTTCCTTCCGCCCATCCACACTCAGCACCACATTTGCCATCTCTCTGTTGGCAAACTCCATAACCTCATCCGTCAGAAGCATTCCATTGGTTGTAAGGGTAAACCGGAACTTTTTGTTATGTTCCTTTTCCTGACTTCTGCCGTATGCAACTAAGTCCTTCACCACCTGGAAGTTCATAAGAGGCTCTCCGCCGAAAAAATCCACTTCCAAATTCACTCTGTTACCGGAATTGGCAATCAGGAAATCCAAAGCCTTCCTGCCAACCTCGTAACTCATTAAAGAACGGGCACCGTGGTATTCTCCTTCCTCTGCAAAGCAATATTTGCAGGCAAGATTGCAATCATGAGCAATATGCAGGCACAGTGCCTTTACCACTGTCTTTCTCTGCTTAAAATCAATAATTGCATCCCGGTAAACATCTTCCGTAAATAGCTGCCCGGCCTCCTTCAATGCATGTATCTCTTCACAGGCCTCAAGTATCTCTTTTTCCGGATACTGGGAAAGCTTACTGACAATCTCATCCTGATTAAATTCTTCATACAGGGCAATTACATCATATACGATATCATCTACAACATGGACGGAACCACTACAGACATCCAGTACGATGTTATACCCATTGTTTTTATACTGATGTATCACTTTAACTCCTTCTACGCTGCGTTAACAAATACTGCAATCCCATCTCTGGAAGCAACGCAAACGAAAGAGGACAGCCGCTTGCAGCAGTCCTCTTTATTCTTTTCTTCTGACAGAATCACATTATTTGTTCTCACATGTCTGGTTACCGACAGTACAAGAGGTCTTGCAGGCTGACTGGCATGAAGTCTGGCACTCTCCACATCCGCCTTTTTCCATTGTGCTCTTTAATGTCTTGTCTGTCAATGTTTTAATATGTTTCATTTTCCTTACCTCACATTCATAATAATTCGTGTGTTCTCTCTCCTACCTGACAGAAATGCAACTCTGCAAATAAAAGATAAATCTTTCGCATTTGTGGTATAGTATACCATAAGGTTTTTCTAAGGTCAACGATTAACTGAGCATACCTCCTAAAAGTCCTCCACCAATGCAAAGCGCCGCTGTTGTGAGATTCGCAGTGCTTACCACATGAAACGCCTGACCAATGACAATCGCCACAATGGATATAATCAAAATATACAAAAGCCCAAGTAAAAAGCCCCATAAAAATTTTTGTTCCTTCACCCTTTTACCAATAATAAATGCACCTAAAAAGGTTACAATTACATATATTGCAACAATTGCTATATCCGTTATGGATTCCGCAAGCTGAAATTTGAACACCAAAAATGCCAGAATTGCCAGCAGCACTCCCGTAACTGCATAGGAAAAAATCAATCCCTTTATGACTATTCCAAATTTTCTTCCAATACTCATAGCTTCACTCCCTTGCGACCGCTTTTATTTTTATCACTGCGCTCATCTTAATGAATTATATGAGAAGAAAACCGTATTTATTCCCCCTGCAGCAGGTCAATTATCTCAAACAGGGAATGATAGATCTGATTTGCCAACGGTCTGATTTCTTCTGTAGGTTCAATTAAATCAATCACCATAACCGTATACAATCCTGCTCCGGATGCAGACTTAACACCATTGATAGAGTCCTCTATTCCCATTGCCTCAGAAGGGGCTACCCCCAACTCTTCACATGCCTTCAAATAGATATCCGGTGCCGGCTTTCCATTTGGCACAGTTCCGCCATATATAATCTGGTCAAATTCCTCCAAAATTCCGGCATTACGCAGATTTCTCTCCGCTCTCTGCCGTATAGTAGAAGTCGCCAGCCCTATCTTAATACCACGTTCCTTTAAAAAGTGAAACAACTCCTTCACGCCCGGTTTTAAATCCAGTCCGTTCTGGCGGATATCTTCATCCATGCGCTCCATTGTTTTTCCACGGAATGTATTATAATCAAAGTCCTCTCCAAAATAGGACTTCATCAGCTTTTCATTGTGTTCCTTTGTAGCCCCGGCAATTCTGTTACATAATTCTCTCATAGTAATTTCCGGTATATTATATTCTTCTCCCGTTATCATCCAGTGCTTACGGTATAGCTTCTCTGAGTCAAATATCACTCCATCCATATCAAATACTACTGCTTTTATCATATCTTCTTTTCTTCCTCTTCTTTCCTTCTTGTCCGAATCCAGAGCCAAATACAGGTACAACCAATCAGAAGTCCCATTCCTCCCAGCATCAGGGCAATGGTCAACGGATTGCTATACACAAAATATACCGTTCTTGTGACGGCATTACCAGCCTTATCCCGGCAATCAACCTCAATCTGATAGGAGCCATATTCCGAATAGCTAAGTCTCCTGGTTGCCGCACCATAATCTACTCCATTCATTCTCACCGCTGTAATCTCATCCTCCGTATTGGTAAGTGTGAGTGTCACGGCTCCTCTTTCATGTACGTTCTCTCCATCCTTCACACCGGTAAAAATGACCTTCGGCGCTGTATGGTCAATTATAAATTCCACATTTTCACTGTTACGGTGTCCTAATTCATCTTCTACCTCTACATATAAATTATATTTACCCTCTTCTGTAATTTCGTCTGTTCCGTTATATTCCACACCGTTTAGCAAAATGCGATAAGAAATAACTGTTAAATCCCTAAAAATTTCCTCCAGTGTATCTGCCAATTTAAACTCTTGATAATATTCACCGTCACAGCTTCCCACCTTATTAATCTGCGGCCTGGTCTGGTCCACTGTAAAATGAATCTCGCAGCTATCCTGGTTACCCGCCTCATCCTTTGACACAATCTCAAAGAAATAAATACCATCCTCCTGAAATATCTGAGATAAGCTGCTAAGCTTCCCGGAATTGGTAAATTGCGGCAGTTGCACCTCTCTTACATTACCGTCAAGGTCTGTGCAGGTTCCCGTAATCACAACCTGATTTCCTGAATAATAGGATTCCTCCACACTGAACTGTACGGTTGCCGGCTTTCTCCACTGTTCATAATTACCGGTCCCCGTTATACGAATCTCCGGCTTAGTCCGGTCTACGGAAAAATGTATTGTCTGAGCACGGGCAGTATTTCCCGCTTTATCTATTGCCGAAATCGTGACGGTATAGGTTCCGTCCTGTGAAAAGGTATGGCTCATAGCCGTTTTCTTTGTATTTACTGGAAAGCCTGTTATTCTCTCCGTGACGGTCTCCCCATCTAGCGTCTTCTCTACCTGTATCGTTACCTGGTTGGTTGCGAAAAAAGACTCTTCACAGGTAAAATCAAGTGTCACCGGTGTTCCACTCATGGAGCCCTCTGTAATTCCGGAAACTGCAACCTTTGGCGAGGTCTTGTCAATAACAAACCGGATGGGATTGGATATCGTCTGATTCCCTGCGCCATCTGTAGTAATTGCATATATTTTATATAAGCCCTCTTTTATTATCTTTCGATTACAGCTGTCCGCATATTTCTGGGAATGAAACACTGCTGCTGATGTAGTATAAGTTCTACCATCCAGCTTTCGGCTAATCACATAAACTGTTTTTGTCTTGTTATAAGACACATCCTGTACATCCGTCTGAAACACCTGACTGGTACTATAATGTGTGTCATTCCGAACTCCCGACAGCATTACCTTAGGCTTTTCTTTATCAATATAAACCTGTCGTTTTATTATATTACTTGTACCACAGTTGTTGATTACCTCCACCTCTACCCCATAGCCTGTTACCTTGCTTGCACTCTCAGAGGCTGTTATATCATAATCATATGACTTTACCGGTTTGTCAAAGGTTATCTTTTTAACAGTTTTACCATTTATCCTGTATATTACCTCTTTTAAACCAGACCTTTCATCTCCTACCGTTGTGTGAAAGGTAACATTCTTGTTCGTCCATTTGGAATAGTCTGTGTCACACTCCATCTGAATGGAAGGAATAAATGTATTATAAACCAGATTAGCAGAGGTTATATTGTTCGCATTACCGAGAACATCCTCTGCCCGGATTGTAATCGGACTGTCAAATTCATTCACTCTCAAATCGGTAGGAACATAGACATAATACCGGTTACCTGCTGATTTATGGGCTATGAACAGCGATGTATCTGCCATCGGGTCCTGTGCTTTCCCGACTCGGACAGATACCCTCTGGTCATTTACACCAGTCACCATATCCTTCACCGAAAATTCCACCATAATCGCCTTATTACTATATATGTTGTGATACCGCTCCCAAATCAGACCATTTACATCAGAATACCGGATATTCGTAATCTGCGGTGCCGTATGGTCAATATAAAAAATTATCTTTTTCTCCTGTGCTTCATTTTGGGCACGGTCTGTTCCGGTAAAGGTTATTTCATAAATTCCCTCTTTTGAAAATTGTAATCTGCGTTCCGTAAGGAATTTTCTTTGTTCATCCGAAGCATATTCACTTTTTGTCCACCCTGTTTCATCCACATCATATACAGATAATTTTGTTCCTTTAATATCAAATGCCTCTAATTCTTCATCCATATTGCTTCTGGTCACATGAATATTATAACTGTTGTAATCATGGTTCCGGTCAACTGCCCGGAAAGTTACCGTAACCGGATTCTTTGTTTTTTGCTGATTTCTCACTCCTGTGGCAGCCAGCTCCGGTCTGTCCATATCCACTACAAAGTGGATTGTATATCCTTCCTCCGGTCCTCCACCTGACAATTTTTGTTTTGCTTCATTACCCGCTTTGTCCTTTGCTCGAATTTTGATTGTATACTGTCCCTGACTGCTGCACATATAATAAAACTGTGTTTGTGTTTTATCCAAGATAAGCGTTCCCGTTTTATCATCTGTTTCATGATATGTTTTTCCTTCATAGATTCTTGTTACTTCAATAGATGCCTCGGCTCCATCCACATTAAATTCCCTGATAGTATAAGATAATGTCACCGGTCTGTCATAATATGCACCATCTGCTATATTGGATCCTGCCGCCTGGGTAATTACCGGAGCCGTCCAGTCAACAATAAATGTTACCACCGTCTTTTCTACCGGCTCGTTTCCTGCTTTATCCTTTCCTGTTATCTCCACTGTATAGCGGCCCTCTTCACGAAATAAACTGCTATTCTCAAAGTAGATGGTTCCGGTGTCTTCTTCCTCCTGCCACTCAATATCATTTCCCAAAATAGTGACAACCGGTCGCGAATTTTTCTCTGTAAGCTTTGTCACTTTAATCTGATAACTGTCTTTATTATGATTTTCGTCTTTTATGGAAAATCTCAACACCTGACCGTTTTTATCCTTATAAGCCGCATTGTTCTCCATATCACTCCAGTTCCCATCCTCCATCCGCTGGATTTGAAATTCCGGAGCCATCTTATCAATCACAAAATAACGGGTATGTTCGTTACTTTTGTTGCCTGCCGCATCCTGACCCTGTATCACTGTTGTATATCTTCCCTCATCTGTATATACGACCGACATAGTGCACTGTGGGTTCGTGATATCCTCCGGTTCTTCCATTGGCAGAGGAGAAAGCGGTTCTATCTGTCCAATTCCCTTCTTCATAGTCCGTACATTTACCTGTGCACTGCTCCAGTTCTGTTCTATGACCTTAAAGCTCACCCTTGCATCATCGTTGAGATAATAGACGTCTTTTCCCTCCTCCGCAAACACCTCTACCGGTTCATCCTCCTGCCTGTCATAAGAAACCTTCACATCTGTTATCGCAATTACCGGAGCTATATTATCAATTATAAACTCTGCCGTCTGCGTTGTTCCTTCATTTTTAGGATTTTTATCTTTTGCATAAAAAATAATCTTATAGCTTCCATCCTCTGCATTCGCATCAAATGATAAATTGGTATATTGGGTATAACCATCTTTTTTCCATACAAGAGACGGAAGACTCTGCTCTACACCATTTTTTATCAACGTAACGGAACAATCCTCTGCGTTATCACTCATGCTTAAATCCGTTACCCCTAATTTTAATACAAGGAGTTCTTGCTCCGTATTAAAAGACAAGCCATCCATCAGACTATAATCGTCTGCATTTGTAATGGATACCTCTGGCGAAGTATTATCAATAACAAATTTTGTCTCTTCTGTAGTATTGCCGTTGCCTGCCAGGTCTTTTGCAACTGTATATACCGTATAAATGCCATCCTCTTCAAACTCAATTTCTGTCTTTTTCCCATTTTCAAATATTAATTCCGAATCCTTGTTTGACAAAGTATATTCCTTTTTTCCGTCTACTGCTATCCGTTCCACGTAAATTACAATGGAACAATCATCAAAATTCTGCTCTGTCACCGTCACTCCATATGTAACCTTTTCTTCAAACTCATTATCTTCCGAAGAAGAAGTTTCAATTTGAACCTCTGGCGCTGTTTCATCTAAAATAAATTCAGCCGTTTGTTTCTCTAATTCCTGACTGCCTTTTTTCAAATAATAGACAACATTATAAGTTCCTTCGTCATTTCCGGATGCAATGCTATAAACTTCTTCCCTCTGCCTTGTCCCCGAACTATCCGATTTATCAAAAGCAATTTCTCCCTCTTCTATCTTTACTCCGTCCTTCTCTACAACACGATAAGCAGTATATGCCTCATTGGAATTCCATTGTTCAACCTCATAAATTACCTTAACTACTCTTTTATCAGCTACGTTACTGCCACTTGAACGCTTCCTCTCTGACATTACACAAACCTTTAACGAATATTCCGGCACACTGGCATTGTTCCGAATGCCATTTTCCAGACTTTGGGTAACCGCAGCCACATCTGCTTCCCCACTAACAGACTGTTCTGCACTCAAATCGGAGACTGGCTGTGCAGACACTACGGCTCCTTTTGTATATCCCGAAAACAAATTAATGATTAGTAATGCGGTCATTATATATGTAATTGTCTTTTGCTGTATTGAATACAAGCTGCGCATTACGCCATCCCCTTTCCGTCACTCCGGCACTATTCCATTTCCTTAACAGCGGAGAATTCTTCTATTCCCCGGTAAATTCATCTCCAATACTTTCCTCTGTGTGAACAACCGTTGCCTGGTCTTCCACTTCAAAGATATCCGGAAGCGGCTTCTCTTCACCGATAAGCATCCTTGTAGCTTCCTCTCCTTCACCCAATACTGTGGTCAGCTCTTCACCCAGCACTGCTGTCAGCTCTTCCCCTTCACTCAGTACTGTGGTCGGCTCTTCACCCAGCACTGTAGTCAGTTCTTCTCCTTCACCCAATACCGTAGTGACCTCTTCTTCCAGTACTGCCGTCAACTCATTTTCCTCCCCTGATGCTGCTGTTCCTTCCTCTTTCGGTAAAACGGTTGTTTCATCTTCTTCACCTAAAATCGCGGTAATCTCATCATCCGCCATCTTTTCCCCTTCTGCACCAGCAACCTCCTGCCCCGCCAGGACAATCATCTCTTCTTCTGCCCGAAACACTTCTTCTACAGGCTTACCCTGTGCCTCGTGGATTGCCGCCATAATACTTTGTTTTGGTTTTAATTCCAGTTTTTTATGTATCGGATTCGTCGTATCTACACTGTGAACCAGAACCTTGCTCACTTCCGTCTTAATTGCCTGGGGCTTCGAAATCTCTTCCGCACCCCTTGTATTAATTTTTTTAATTGCCCGTCTCGCATTCCATCCCGTGATATCTCCAATTAATTTTGCCACATCATTTTTCACAAACAGGATAATGGATAAAAGAAGAAAAAGAATGGTAAAAGCCAGACCTGCCAAAAACATTATTCGAAACATTTTTCATCCTCCATTCTTCTCAAACAGCGGAGAAAGCTTTTGTGTAAGTTGTTTCCACCGGTAATCATTCTGGATTCCACGAACATTTTCTCCCTCTCTATACAAGGTATGCAGTGTATTGTAATCCCACTGCTCCACATCCGTAGTCTTCGTTTCCTGCATTTTGCAAAGAAGCGATAAATGTCCGGTATACAGGGAAATACTTGTCTTATCGTATTCCTTTTCTGCCTTTTCATAGACCTCACATGCCTTATCATATTCCCTTAACGCTTCATATATCTCTGCCTTCTGGCAGTATTTCGCCTCACGCAATTCAGAATCCTTAATACTGCCAATGGTTTTTGCATCATCAGCCAACACCATTCCCAAAATAAAATCGCAGCACTCCAATGCCCTGTCATAGTATTCTACTGCCTTATCCCTATCCGTCTCTGCCTCGGTGTCCCCTAAATGTTCATATGCCAGTGCGAGATACTGATTGTATATTGTATAATATTCTGCCTTGATGCTGTCGTCCTCATATTCCTCCAGCAGCTTCATCCCCTTATCCGCTGCCTGAATCAGACGGTGTGCCGCCTCATCCATCTGTTTTAAATTCCGCGCATATACGATACACAACAGGCGATAATTCATCAGTTTATTGACAGAAACCGTCATGCTGTCATTTGTGGTTTCAAACCGGCTGAGATTATCCAGCAGTGTATTATAATCAATGTTTAATTCTCCCATCGCCAAAGCAATTGTACTATAATATACTGCCTCGGGATGCTCTTTTTCATCCAGCATATTAAAGTAATATGCGCTGGATTTATAATCCTTCAATACATCAAAATAATCCATTGCCACATTCAGCAGCAGCGTCTGATCCTTATCGATATTCTGATACCCCTGGTCAATATAATACGTTACCCTGCTCAAGCCTGTTTCTGCATCATCCATATAATTGATATATAAATCCATCAATTCCATATAAGCCGTATT
>ULOF01049613.1_pt1 | contig 15247 bp, 12 predicted proteins | sample 1952371 | NCBI WGS metagenome assembly ULOF01 (sample SAMEA4835597, study PRJEB28245) | human gut metagenome | biome: gut microbiome; material: fecal sample | place: Denmark | collected 2008 | reverse complement strand
CGCGGCCGTGGCCGTGTCCGAAACGCTTGAAGAGCTAACCGATCTCAAAACCGAAATAAAATGGGTGAACGACGTTTACGCCGGAGGCAGAAAGCTTTGCGGGATACTGTGCGAAAGGTCGAAAGAGGGAGTCGTGGTCGGCATAGGTATAAACATCGAAAACGACGTCCCGAAAGAGCTTTCGGGCGGCGCAACGTCGGTGAAAATCGAGGGCGGCAAAATCCCGGATAAAGAAACGCTGATCGCCGGCATAATCAGACGATTTTCGGCGTTTGGGAAGGACGAAAGCCATTCGTTTATGGCCGAATATAAGCGCAAAAATCTGCTTATAGGACGGGAAATAGAATACGTCGTAAGCGGCGAAACCTTTTCGGGCGTCGCAACGGACGTTACGGCGGACGGACTTTTGGAAGTGGACGGGGAGAGGTTGCTGTCGTCCGGGGACGTAAGAATAAAACTGAAAAACGAAATAGGGGATAATATATGACGACAGAAAAAAGGCTGGAAAAGTGTCAAAAACTTTTCGAAAAAGGTTTGGACAAAAAGAATATGCAAAAAGCGCTGAGACTTCTCGGAGCGCCGCACTACACGGCCAAAGAAGTGGAATCTTTCAGACTCTGGAACGACTATCTTCCGCTCGCCGACGAATTTCCGTACACCGTAGAACAACGGAATTATCACATTTTGTGGGAAGTGGTGGACAGAGTCCCGCTCGGCATCAACGTGGAGTTTGCCATTCCGTTCAGGGCGATGATTGCCAAAAAACTGTTCAAAAAGTGCGGCGACGGCTTTATTGCAAACGAAGGGTGCAGGTTTAATTACGGCCACCTCATCGAGGTCGGCGATAACGTCGCATGGAACCATTGCTGCTATATCGACAGCAAAGGCGGAGTCAAATTCGGCGACTTTTCGATGATAACCGAATATTCCAGAATTTTCACGCACGGCCACAGCGAAAGCGATCACGAAGTGAGAACCTATAAGCCTGTGGAAATAGGCGAATACGCCAAAATTTATACGGCGGCAACCATTCTCGGCGGAGTTAAAATAGGGAAGGGAGCAATCGTCGCAACGGGCAGCATCGTGACGAAGGACGTGGACGATTTTCAGGTGGTTGCGGGGATACCGGCAAAACCGCTTCGAGAGCGTCGCACCGACGGCAAAGCTCCGGAGGAATTCAATCATTACACCTTAAAAGACAAGGCGTTTCAGAAATAACGAAAGTAAAAAAACCGAGCGTTTCCGCTCGGTTTTTCGTTTTGATTGAGGTTGTTATTTGGTATAGAACTCTTTGAGTCTTTGATAGAGGCTCTCGTCAAACGGAGAGGTCAGCCCCGCATAGACCAAAGTGTCGGAATAGCCGATTTCGACAACCGTGTCGCCTACGCTGTCCACTTTCACGTTGGCTTCGTCGTCGGTGAAAGTGAAGAGCTTGAAGTATTTGTTCATAGCGGCTTCGTGGCCTTCGGTTTCGGAAACCATGTAGAGCTCCAGGCAAGGCAGCATACTCATAGAGTACGAAATGTAGTAGCACGGCGATTCGATTGCGACGTATCTCCAGTAGCTCGGGTTCAGAGAAGTGGCAATGCCGTATTCGGACATAAGCTTCTCGAAGAGAGCGTCGTAGTCGTTTGCGGTGTAGGTTGCAGGGTTGCCGTCAGGATCGGTTCCGGTGTAAACGCAATATTCGAATTCGTCAACGCAGGCCGCCAGCATTACGATTGCATAAGCGTCGAACATTTGGTTGGCGTAGAGCGATTGAAAAACGTCGGTTGCCACGTTTTCAGGAAGAGCGGTGCGGAGATATGAGAGAAACAGCATTTCGTTGCCTTGGGAGTGGGTTTCTTCCAAATCGTAGGACATGCTTGCGCCATGGTTATAGATGGTGTTGTAGTAGTGGCCGAATTCGTGAACGAAAGTGAACGCGCCCGAGTAGCTGCCCGGCCCGAAGTACAGAATGGAAGTATTCTGCGCGCCGATCCAGTAACTGAATGCCCCTTGATAATTACCGGTATAGTAGTTGCCGTTCTTCATAAGCTCGTTTGCGTGCTTGTAGAAGTCGATTTCGGTTTTTCCGGCAGTTTTGCTGTTCATGGTTCTGAAATAATCGGCGACATAGTCCCCCACCGTCTTAGAAGAGAAAAACGATGCGCCCGACAGGCTATAATAAAGACTTTTTGCTTCTCCGTTGAGCGAGTCTTTAGGAGAATTTCTGTAGTCGTTCAGAACAGACAAATAAACCGGCTTCACATATTCCTTGAGGAATTGTCTGGTTTTTGCAACGTCTTCAGGGGTGTAGTCGCGGCTGTAAACGTTTTTGTAAGCGTAGTCGATGTAGTTATCGTAACCGGCGATAACGGCGATCTGATTATTCAAATTGACGAATTCCTCGTAAAGTTCGAGAACGGCTTTGTCTCCGCCCGGATTTGCTATGTTTCTGAATTCAACTTCGATTTCGGAAATGCGTTTGTTGAGTTCGGCGTAAGCGTCGCCGCCGTAGCTGTCGGACGTATCGAGAGCTTCTTTAATGTCGTCTGCCGTCCAGCCGTCTTCTTCGCTGAAGAAGTATTCACGGAATTTGGTGTCGTAAATCTTGCGATACAACGAATAGAACTTGGTTATAAGGTCCGTGCGATATTCGGAAATGGTTTCGTAAAGCTCGGTATTTTTTTCGTTATCGTCGACGCAATAGAAAACGTAAGAGTATTGATATTGCTCGACAAGGTAAACGAGTTCGTCGTAGAAAGCGTTGTATTTTTCTTCAAAAGCCTTGTTCTCGGCATAAAGAGCGCTGTCTTTCACGAAAGCGTGAGCTGCGGCGTCGTAGCGATCGACTTCGGCAAGAGTGTCGGTGATTTCTTGGTACAAAGCGTCGATTTTTGCCTGTCGCGCTTCGTCAAACGTAACGACGAATTTGTCGTTATAGTTTCTTTCGCTCGGTCTGCGCCCGAAGCTCGTGCAGCCTTCCCTCTTGCAAGGATAAAAACTCATAAAATCGTCCGACGAAGAATCAAAAGCGAAGTCGTGTCCCAATGCGGCAACCGAATTCCTTTTTTCTGTTTTTCCGCAATAGCAAACAAATTCGTCGTAGCCTTCTTTGTCGCAGGTAGGATCAACGTGCTTTCCTTGCTTGAAATCGTGAACGTGAGTCGAGGCGGATTCCCATCTTGCATAAATTGTTAAGTCGGATTCCGGAACGAAACTTGTTTCTATTTTTTTACCTTCTTGTCCGGACGGGGTAGTGTACCAACCTAAAAAGATCATACCTTGATTGTACGGCTGATTAGGAAGATCGAACGTTTCCCCGATCTTAACGGAAACCGTGCGGGTTTTCAATCCGTTTTGAGAGTCGATGGTTACTTTGTATTCCGTTGGCGTTGTGTCTTCAGGCGTTTTGTCGCATGCGGCAAATGCTATGCACATAATTGCCATCAACAAAACCAACGTCACCGTTGCAAATTTTTTCATCTATTTGCCTCCAAAATTTAATATTGTTAGTATTATAGTTTCACTTATGAGGCAAAGTCAACGTTTTTTTGAAAAATTGTGCCGTTTTGCCGCTTATATTATGCGCTAATTGCGTTTTTTGCCGCCCGCATGGCTCGATTTTCAAAAATTTCTCCGCCAAATCGCCCCAAAACGGTTTACATCTTCCACCGTCTATGCTAAAATACCTATATCACCTGAACGGGCAATTAACTCAGCTGGTAGAGTGCTTCCGTCACATGGAAGAAGTCAGGGGTTCGAGTCCCTTATTGCCCACCACTTGGGGGCATAGCTCAGTTGGTAGAGCGCTTGAATGGCATTCAAGAGGTCAGGGGTTCGACTCCCCTTGTCTCCACCATCGAAATCGCAAGCATGAGGCTTGCGTTTTTTTGTTTACAAGGGGAGTCTTGCGCTGCTGACGCCGCGCAGCGGCAACGCCGCAGAACCCCTGCGGGCTAACGCTCCACTGCGTTTCGCTATTCCGTCGCTACACTCCTTACGCCTCCCTTGTCTCCACCACCGAAACCGCAAGCATAAGGCTTGCGTTTTTTTGTTTTACAAGGGGAGTCTCGCGCTGCTGACGCCGCGCAGCGGCAAAGCCGCAGAACCCCTGCGGGCTAACGCTCCACTGCGTTTCGCTATTCCGTCGTGACATGAGCGAAGTGCAAATTAAGTCTGTACAACTATATGGATTATGTATTTGATTGACAAAATGTGAGAGAAAGTCGTATTATAAATATGCTACAAACTGAATTTTAAGAATGAAGGCACTATTACCTTGGTAACAGGTGCATTTTTCGCTATACATAGTCTTCATTCTTGAAACTTGTAGTTTGTAGCAGAACCAGCGGGGATGCACTTGTTATATTTTTGCCGAATTTTTTGAAAATCCCTGCAATATAAACAGCGAGGGAGAAGATGAAAACCCAAAAGCAACGTATTTTCAGTATTTTTGCCATTTTGACAATGGCAGTCATTTTGACGTGCATTTTTGCCGCTTGCGGCAAAATCAGCGAAAAACAAGTGCCGGTGTATAAAGGCATGACAATTTCGAGAAGTTTTGCAAAAGCAACGGCAACGGCGGCTCTCAATGATGCCTACAATACGGATTCGCAGGGCGGACAAGGGCGAGCATCGGCAGTGAGGCCTTCTATAATTGCAGCGGTTTGACGAGTGTTACAATCGGCAACAGTTTAACGAGCATTGGTGATTCTGCGTTTGTTTAACCTCGCACGAACACCTTTTAGTAGTAAAAAGCATAGTTTTATCCTCTAATTTCAATTAAAACGGGCATTTTTTGAGTTTCCTTGAACGCGGGTTCGAGGATTTTTTTATTCATACCCTTGAAAATATCGTTATCGACAAAGATTTTGGTCGTATAAATAAGAGAACCCCGAAGGCTTTCACCTTCAGGGTTCGTGTCTTTATCGTATTCAATCGGCTTGGGTTTTATGGGCGTATCGATGTAGTGTAACATAATTTCAATATGGTCGTCGCTGTAAACGTAAACTTTTTCTACGAGCAGTTCGATCATAATTTCGGGTTCTTTCTCTACGGCTTTTTTAAGATAGTTTTCGATGACCTTTTTATCTAAAACGACTTTTTCTTGCATACGCTCGAAAATAAGTTTTTCTTGTAACTCCTTACGCGTGGTTTCAAGTTCTTGCAAACGTTCTTTTGTGGTGTCGGTAATAATGCCTTGCTCGATGGCTTTCATAATGTTGTTTATGGACTTGTTTATCTGCAACAATTCCTTTTCGAGCATTTTGACGGGGTTATCTCCTAACAGTTTTGCGTTATGTTGTTTGTATATCTCGTCAACGATTACGGATAGGTTTTTACCAGTCAAAGTTTCTTGCAAGGCTTTAAGCACAATGCTTTCGAGTAAATCTTTTTTAATGAATTTGGCATTACACTTTTTTCTATCTCTCGCATTCCAGCATTTGTAATACTTGGAAACTTTGCCGGACTTCGACGTTCCGCTGTAAGAGGTCATTCTTGTGCCGCATTCGCCGCAATAAACTCTCTTTCGCAACAGATAGGAATAATCCGGGATATGATTACCGTAACGGTTAGCGTCTATTTTTGCTTTGCAACGCTCAAATAACTCCGGTTCGATGATTCGGGGATAAATATTATCGTAAACCTCGCCGTGCAACGTGTATTTTCCCGTGTATTTTTCGCCGTGAAGAATAACGTAAATATTTGCCGCGCTGAACGGTTTACCGCGATAGAGTATACCGCGTTCGGCAAAACTTATTGCAATTTCGTTGCCGCGTTCGCCTGCGGCATACCTTTCAAATATCTCTTTGACGATATCTCAACGCTCCGGAATTGACTCGCGAAATGTGCTATGAACTTATTGACCGAATAATAATCGGCGGCTCGCAAAGCGTAACGGGAAAAGAACGCGAAATAGAGATTGTTTACAAAATAGACATTTCTTCCGTTATGCGGCACAGACTTAAAAAATAGCCTAATTTAGTGCAAAAATACAATAAAACAGCGAAAAGTGTATGTTTCAATGCGATTCATACACTTTTTTAATGCCAAAACACTTATATTGTGTACGTCCATAAAATTGTGTCGCAACAAGCACACGCCACGGTTGCAAATACAAGTTGAGAGATAAAAATAAAACTATTGTTTCTCTCGATATTTTGTAAATTCTAAAATCTTGACGGCAGAGCGAATGCGCTTGAAAAAAAGCAAAAAATATGTTATAATATAACAAAAGACCTTGCGTAAACATCTGCGTTTTATCTGTTATTGGCGTAAGAGCAACATAGTAGTAAGATCCTGTCTTTCAAGAATAGAATTGAAAAAAGTGTGGAATAACGCAAGTTTGAAAAAGGAAGCAGACAGAAGCGACTTTGAAAAATCAAAAGGAGCGTAACCGATGGGCATAGGCGTATCGAAAAAGAATCATATTTTGCCCTATGTAATGGCGGGGGTGCTGTTCGTTGCTGCGTGCGTGTTGCAGCAGGCGGACGATTTCGTGCATAGTCAGCATATAAGCAAAGTTATGGCTCTTGCGGCGCAAAGCCTCTTTTTCGGAATCCTTACCTATTGGACGGTGTCCGTTGTGAGTCGCGTTTCGGACAAAAGCATCAAAGCGGGGCTTACGACAACGATTATCCTGATGAGTTCGGTCATGTTGATAAGGCTCATAAAGTACAACGTGCTGTTCGACGCGACGGCGGAAAGATTTGCTTGGTATTGCTACTACATACCGCAATGTCTTGCGCCTGCGGTGCTTCTTCTGACCGTTCTCAGAATGGCGAGAAAAAGCGAAAAACCGCTGTCCGCCTTTTGGAATTTACTGTTTGTGCCTGTCGTTTTGCTTATTTTGCTTGTGTTTACCAACGATTTGCACGAGCAAGTGTTTTCTTTCGCGAAAGGCTTGGAAAACGCCAACAAAGTATATAAATGGGAATGGGGCTACTATCTCATTCTTGCGTGGATAGCGGGGTTATATCTCACAAACGGCATATTGCTTTTTATAAAATGTCGCATATCTCACTGCCGCAATAAAGCGTGGATACCGCTTGCGCTGTTTATCGGTTGTCTTGCGTGCTGTATTCTGCGCGAAGTGTTCAATCCGTCGTTTATAAGAATGCCGGAAACGGTGGTTTTCAGTGTCGTTATCGTGTGTGAAAGCCTGATTCGCATAGGTTTTATTCCGTCAAACACCGATTACGCAAAATTCTTTGACATGGCGGACGTATCGGCAGTGATTGCGGACAAAAACTTCAATGTCGAAATATCATCGAAAAACGCACCCGAAATCACGCGAGAACAGGCAATCGAAGCCGTACAAAGCGGCGAAATCGCATTGTCGAGAGATACGATACTGAAAGCCAAAGCCATCACGGGTGGCGAAGTGTTCTGGACGGAAGACTTGTCGGTTGTCAACAAAATCAACGACCGCCTTGCCGAGATCAACTCGGCGCTTGCGGAAGAAATCGACCTTGTTACCGCCGAAAACCGACTGAAAGAACAACGCTCCAAAATCGAGGAGCAAAACAACTTGTATAAAGAAATTTTCGGCATTGCAAAGCCGCATCTTAGAAAAATCGGCAAGCGTTTTGCAAAAGCGACTACCGACGAAGAAACGGACGAAGCGCTTCGCCTTTCCGTCGTCTACGGAGTTTTTCTGAAACGACGCGCCAACCTTGCGATGACGGCAAACGAAGGCAAGATAACGCTGTCCGAACTTGTGTATTCATTAAGAGAGTCTGCCGACGCGTTGACTTTTTACGGTGTGTATTCGTCTGTTTTTGCAGTCGGCGACGGAGAGTTTCCTGCCGAACGAATCGAGTTTATATACGAATTTTTCGAGGATTGCATAGAGTTCGCTTTGCCGAACCTCACGGCTTGCCTTGTCCGACTGTCCGAAAAAGACGGCGCGCTGTCCTGTCGTATCGCGCTGGACAACGTAAAAAACGCCATACCCGAAGGCTGGCGCAATAAAGAGTGCGAAAGATTGGGCGCAACGCTCAAAACGGAAGAAAACGACGAAACGCTTTACGCAACGCTTACGTTCTCGGACAAGGGGGTGCAGAAATGACTCCGCTTGTTTACGCAAACGAAATCGTCTTTTGTTTTACGATGAGCGCTTATTTGCTTGCGGCGTTTTTGGGTGTGGTATGCTTTGCGATGAGCGTTTACTACAAGTTGAAACCGCAATACGTTCTGCCGGAAATTATCGTGTCGGCGGCGTCGGTTTTGCTGTTCTGCTATTTGTCGGACGCTGTTCAAATTCGCCGTTTCGGTGCAAATCTGAGCGACTTTTCGGGTTCGCCGTGTTTTATGCCTTTGTGGAGCGTCATTCTGATTGCCGCAGGACTGCTTGCGCTCGTCGCTTTTTTGCTTGTCCTTGTCGTCAAAAAGAGATTGTCGAGCCTTACGGCGATGTCGGTAAAGGAATCCGTTGAGGCACTCCCCGTCGGCTTGTGCTTTTACGACGAAACGGGCAGAATCCTTCTTCTCAACGAGCAAGTCGCAAACGACTGCAAGGAACTTACCGGCACGCCGCTATACGACGGCAATGTGTTCTGGTCGAGCGTTTCCGAAGAAAAAGTTGCGGACGGCATTACGGTTTCGCAAAACGAAGGTTCGTTGATTGTCGAGCGCGCGGACGGACGCGTTACGCTGTGCAAACGCATTGTCCACGATATGGGCGGCAAAAGGGTGTACGAGCTTTGCGGCACGGATATCAGCCGCGAGTTTGCGCTCAAAAAGGAAATCGAGCAAAAGAACGAAAATTTGCGCAAGATGAATTCGCGCCTCAGAAAGTACGGCGAAATCGTAGCCGAAGTGACGAGAGAAAAGGAAGTTCTCGGCGCAAGGATAAAAGTACACGGCAATTTGGGTTCGCTCATTTTGCGCACGAAAAAGGCACTCGCGCAGGGCGAGTTCGACAGAGCCTTGCTTATATCCGAATGGAACGATATTCTTTCGCTTATTTTTGCTCCCGACGACGAACAGGACAAGTTTGCCGAGGCGGACAAAACGGCGGCAAGCGTGGGAGTGCGCATTTTTTACGACGGCAAACGCCCGAAAAAAGGTACGCAAGCCGAAAAAATATTTGCCGGCGCCGTGTTCGAGTGCGTAACCAACACCGCAAGACATGCGGACGGAACCGAACTGTACGTCAAGATGACGGAAAGCGACGCGGAATATGCCGTAACGCTTACAAACAACGGCAGACAGCCCGAACAGGATATAAAAGAGGGCGGAGGACTATCGTCGCTTCGCACTATGGCGGAAAACGCCGACGGACAAATGACGGTCGAGAGCGTGCCGAAGTTTTCGCTTACGATAACCGTACCAAAGGAGAAACAGGAAAATGAGCGATAAAATCAACGTGATGGTCGTTGAAGATCAGACAATGCCGCGGCAACTGTTTGAAACGATTGTAAGGTCCGACGAAAAACTCAATCTTGCCGTATCCATCGACAACGCCGAGATTGCCGATATTTGTTGCGTTAGGCATGGCGTGGAATTGGTGCTGATGGACGTAGTTACCAAAAACGGTGCAAGCGGACTTGTTGCTGCCGAAAAGATAAAAGCGGCAAATAAAAAAGTAAAAATTATTATCGTAACGAGTATGCCCGAGTATTCCTTCGTCGAGCGTGCAAAAAAGATAGGCATAGAGGGCTTTTGGTACAAGGATTTCAGCAAAGAACCGATACTGTCGCTGATAAGCAGAGTTTTGAACGGCGAAATCGTCTATCCCGACGACAAGCCGAAAGTTGCGCTGGGCTTAGCGGACAGCGACGAGTTTACCGAGCGTGAATTTGAAGTGTTAAGGGAAGTTACGGGCGGATTTACCAATGCGGAGATTGCCGAAAAATTCGGCATATCCGAAAAGCGCGTGCGCAATCTCGTTGCGGGTATGCTCGACAAGACGGGCTTTCGCAGCCGCACCGAACTTGCGGTAAGGGCAAGGGAAGCAGGCATTGTAATTCTGGAACGCCAAGAGGACGACATTTAGGGCGATATACCATTATATAATGATAAAAAGATCGACTGCCATAGCGGCGGTCGATTTTTTTTGCGTTTTCACGAAAAAATTTTTTTAATTTTTAGAAAAAAGTTGCCGTAGGCGTGTCAAATGACACTCCCCAAAAGAAAATCCGTTTGATAAAATATAAGTGTAGAATCGGTAGAGGTCTACGTCAATATAAGAAAAGGAAGATTGATAAGTTGAAAAGAGTCATCGTTGCAATTCAAAACACGCTTGTTTCGGAAGCGATTCTGATCGCACTGAAAAAACGAGGTATGTTTGCCGAAAAATCGCTGTCGGGCGAGCCGCAAAAGGTTGCGGATTTGTGCGGAACGTTGTTTGCCGATACTCTCGTTATGGACGTAACGCGCTTCGGGGACGGCACGTTCGACAATCGAACGGCAACGATAAACGCGGTGAAAAAGATTAGTCCGAAAATAAAAATCTGCGTTGTTTTCGACAACGTGTCCGACGGCGAATTGTCCGTCAAGGTGGCAAACGCCAAAGAAACGGGGCTTATCGATGCGTTTTTCTATCAATCCGTGCCGTCCGATTATATTGCGGACGTGATAAGCACGATGTAACGGGAACATAGCAAAAAAATAAAAGACTTGTTCCGAAACAAATAATCAAGGTTTCACACCGCAAAAGCGGTTTGAGATAAAAATTCAACGTAAATAAGGAGTTTACAGACATGAAAAAGAAAATTGTAGTTATGCTTTCTCTTGTGCTTTGCCTGATGCTCAGCATTTCTCTTGCGGCTTGCAACAAAAACAAGCACGAAGCAAAATCAGAGTGGAAGTTTGACAACGCTCAACACTGGCACGAATGCGCAACAAAGGGGCATGACGACAAACTTGACGTAGCGGCGCACGTTTACGATAAAGAAGTCGTAGCCGACGAATATCGTGCGAGCGAAGCAACTTATACAGAGCCTGCAAAATATTATAAGTCTTGCGTATGCGGCGCAAAAGGAACGGAAACGTTTAATAACGGCAGCACTCTTTCGGCGCAAGACAATCAGGTTAACCTTAAAAGCGGCGTAACGCTCGGCAAAACGTATGACGGCGTGGCATATTCGCTTTCCGCAGACAAATTTACGTTTGGCGGCAACGGCGCGATTACGTTTGAGTATAAGAGCGAAGGCGCAAGCGATTGGTCTCAAACCGCCCCCGTAAATGCGGGAGATTACAAAGTGAGAGTATCTGTTGCGGCAACTGCGGAATGGAAAGCGGCGCAAGAGACTTTCGATTTTGCGATAGCCAAAAAGCAACTGACAATCAGCGGAACAACCGTAGCGGATAAAGTGTATGACGGAACAAAAGACGCTGTCGTAACGGCAGGCACGCTTGCAGGACTGATCGTAGGCGACGAAGTTTCCGTTGGCGTAACGGCAATCGGTGCTTTTGCAAGCAAGGACGTTGCATACGAATTAGACGTTGAGCCGCAAGACGTAACGGTTTCCTATACGCTTACAGGCGACCTTGCGAAGAATTATTTTGCACCTGTTGGCGAAACGTTACAAGCAAAAATCAATCCGAAAACTTTGTCGAACGTAAATCTGACAAAAGTTTACGACGGTAATGGCAAATTTGAGAGAACCGCATTGACTGTGGAACAAGGATTGATTGCCGGCGAAAGCATTAAAATTTACGTTGACGCAATCGGCGCAAACGCAGGCGTTTACAAAGACGGCAACGAAAACGGAGATTTTGATCTTAACGAATATGTATTATATATCGGCGACAGCGAAGAACAAACCATGAACTATGCATGGGGCGATACTTGCACCGCAACGATTACGAAAAAGCAGCTTGTAGTAGATTTTACCGTTGACGATAAGTATTACGACGGCACTACCGAAGCCACCATTGCGGACGGCAGCCTTGCGGTGAGCGGAATCGTCGGCGAGGACGATGTAACCGTAACTTCGACTGCGACGTTTGCAAGCAGCGCGCCGGGCAACGACGTAACCGTAAACGTTACGTTTGCTCTATCGGGCGTGGCGGCAGGCAACTATTGTGTAGAAGATACGACTGTTACCGCAAACATCATCGCAAAGGCAAAATTAGTAACGGCAAGAGTTTATCTTAAAACCAAAGACGAAGGCGGAAGACACTCGCCTGTTGCGGTGAACTATAAACCATCGTTCGTATATGGTAGCGATAAATCCACAAATGCAACCCTCATTTCGTTCAGCGGAAATGAACATGACAATCTATTCATGCCGGGTGAAACGGTTACCGCAACATTCTTGCTGGAAAATGCCGATTATATGTTTGTCGGTGATACGTTTACCTTGAAGGAAGGTACTACAGAAGTGGCAACAGGTACGATTACGAGTATTGACGGCATTGAAGTCGATATGCTTTATGACAAAGATAAAGGTTATTACACGACAGGCGACGTTGATTTCGGCAAAACGGTTTACGCTAACGTGGAACTCGCCGATGCCGAGTGGAAAGTCATTATGGATACAGGGGTTGCGACCTATAAGGTTTACGACAGCAAAGGCGCTGAAATAACCGTCGTCAATGGCGTATTTACTTTGGGAGCATCGGATACCGTTACTCTTGTATTCACACCGGTCGACGGTGGCGGTGTCGACGCATGTGCCATTCAACAAAAGAAATAACGGTAAAATGTATAAAGTTTACGCAAGCGCCCGTTTGGGCGTTTGCGTAAATCCGTTTGCGAGAGAGATTAAAAGTCTCAAAGGAGATTCGTGATATGAAAACTCGTATATTTCGGATATTTGCAATCATTCTGTGTTTAATCATAGCGATTCCGTTGGCGGCGTGCAACGGTTCACCCGAAAACAAAGGCGGCACGCTCGAAAGTCAAAGCGGCGTTTCCGTCGAAGGAAAGTTTGGGGAGGGCGCGTCTTTGAAAGCGGTGGAAGTAGTCGGTGCAGATAAACAAACTGCGCTCGATACCATTGCGGACGAAAAGTACGACAAGGACGGAAAGATTTATGTTTACGATATTTCGGTAATCAAAGACGGCGTAAAGATACAGCCCGACGGGAAAGTCAAAGTAACCGTTTCCGTACCCGAAATAGATACGGGCAAAACATATACGGTCTATCACATAAAGCAGGACGGTGCGGTTGAAAAGATAAAGCCTACGGTGCAAAGCGGAAAGGTTGTGTTTGAAACGGACGGCTTTTCGTGCTTTATTATTGCGCCCGACGATACGTCGAGCGTCGGCGGTGACAACGAGCCGACTAAAAAGCAAGTGAACGTCAGCATCAATATTTTGCCGCTTGCGGCTTACGGAACGCTAAAAGTAAACGACGTATTGTATAACGGCGCGGCAAGCTATAAAACCAAGCATACCGAGGGTGACAAAATAAAGGTGGAAGCGGTAGCGGCAAGCGGACACCATTTCGATTATTGGGGCGAGGATAAGGTGCTTTCTCGCGAGTCCGTATATGAGTTTACCGTCGGCACGAAAGATATAAGTTTTGCGGCAAATTTTACCGCAGGACACGTTGTGGAGTATTCCGATATTACCGCCTACACGCACACGGAAAAGTGTAAATATTGCGACCATACCGCTACCGTCGAACACACGTTTTTAGGCGAGGAAATAACGCAGGAATCCACCTGTCAGCACGGGGGCGAAATAAAGAGCGTTTGTGCGTGCGGTAAAATTCATACGGAAACTACGCCCGCAACCGATCACGTTTACATTGACGGAGTTTGCAAATGGTGCAGCAAACAGCAATTATACGTTCGCGTAAACGCAAACGGTGTAGCGAATCCCCAAGGCGCGTACATAAAAATGGGCAAGACCTATTGCGAACAGGTGCGCGACGGCGAACTTGAAAATGCTCTCATGGAAATAGCGGGCAGCCCTTATTTAACGAATTATGAGAATTGGACGCCGTTCGATTTCGGCAACGGCGATAGCGGCGAAAACGCAACCACATATTATTGCGACGTCGAATATAACGGTTTGCATTATCGCGGAGTTAATATCAAAGAGTCCCGGAAAGACAACGACAACACGCAAACTACCAGCAGTCGCTATTGGACGGGTACTTATTGGTTTGAACAGCGCGAAGCCATGTGGCAGATAGTAAATGAAAAAGACGGCAAAGCCTATCTTGTCAGCAAGGAAATTTGGATAAGTCAACGCTTTGCGGAGTCCGAAACGGGCGAACTTACATACGAAAACAGTTGGATTCGTGCTTGGCTGAAAAACACTTGGATAAACGAATTGTTTACACCTGCGCAACAAGCGATTTTGCAAGGTAATGAAAATTGCTTCGGCGATAAAATATTTTTGCCGAGTTCGAGCGAAATAAGCATCAACGCACCCAAACCGTTCGGGCTTTACAAATATCCGTTCTGTCTGGGCGCATATAAGGAAGTTCTGCAAGGCTACGGCGACAATTATTGTCCGTATTGGCTGCGTGACGGAGTGGAAAAAGGCACGGACGGCAAAAACTACGTTACTTGCGTAACTTCCAAACCGCCGTTCGACCAAACTACTAAGTATCTTGCAACAAAGACGTTTGTAGGCGTTGTGCCTGCAATCATCATCGAGTTGTAAGGGCGTGAATACGGAAACAGGCAGAAACAAACTTTGAAAAACAATAACAAAACATATAGGAGTAAAAATATGAATACAAAATCAGCAAAACACTTATGTGCGGGATTGATTATGTTCGTCATAATGATTGCGTGCATAGCAATCGGTGCGATTTGTATGCCCACCGTTGCGTATGCGGATTCGGCAAACCCTTATCTGCAAGTCAGTTGCAATGAAGCAAGCAAATCAGGCGAGGGTTGGAATTGGCAACAAGAAGCGGGCAACGGCACGCTCACGCTTAACAACTACAACGGGCAGGAAATTTCAATCGGCGGCGTTAACAACGGCAAAGTGGACGTCGTGCTTGTCGGCGACAACAAAATCACCGTCACCGCGCCGTACGGAAACATGGCGTTCAATACATACAACGTTTCTACACTAACGTTCAAGGGGAGCGGTTCACTCACCATAGACTTTCAGCGTACCGCAACGGAACAGGCGTATATGCGCGGCATCTACATGGACGGCAACGCAAGTTCTACAAACAACGGCAATCTGATGTTTGACGAAAGTTGCACGGTGACTGTAAAAGTGTATGGCACTGTGGCGGAAAAAAACGGTTCGGTTGACGCAATCTATATTCGTAATGATAGAACCGGTTCGGGAAACGTGACCGTAGGCGAGAACGCCACGCTCAATATCGACCTGAAG
>ULOF01037569.1_pt1 | contig 15281 bp, 12 predicted proteins | sample 1952371 | NCBI WGS metagenome assembly ULOF01 (sample SAMEA4835597, study PRJEB28245) | human gut metagenome | biome: gut microbiome; material: fecal sample | place: Denmark | collected 2008 | reverse complement strand
ACATTTTGAAATAAAGAGTTTCGCAATTGCCTATATGGTGAGGGGAGATAAAAGGATGGTTTTGTCTATAATGTAGAATCTTATTTGACGGAAAAATACAAGATTGCCTAAAATATACAATAGTAATTTTTTTTCAGATTTGTTATTATATATAGACAGGTAACTTATGAATACAAATAGTGGAGGATAATACATGAGCGATAATAATTTTGATGATGAACATAAGGATGATGGCTATGAAAAATACTGTTATCTCTGCAGAAGACCGGAATCTAAGGTGGGCAAGCTGATTTATATGCCAAATAACATAAATATCTGTCAGGACTGTATGCAGAAAACCTTTGACAGCTTTTCCGGCGGTGGGATGCAATTTATGGATTTGTCCAACATGCCGAATATGAATATGAATCAGTTTACGCCGGTGGATGATATTCCGAAAAAGCAAAAGGTAAAGAAAAAAAAGGAAAAGAATCAAAAGGAAGAGGAACCGGAGCTTACATTAAGTACCATTCCGGCACCTCATGAAATGAAGGCACAATTAGATGACTATGTGATTGGACAGGATTATGCGAAAAAGGTTATTTCTGTGGCAGTGTATAACCATTATAAGAGAGTGCTGACGGACAGCATGGATGATATTGAGATTGAAAAGTCAAATATGCTGATGGTGGGACCTACAGGTTCCGGAAAAACCTATCTGGTTAAAACCATTGCCCGCATTTTAAATGTTCCCCTTGCCATTACAGATGCCACAACTCTTACCGAGGCAGGCTACATTGGCGATGATGTGGAAAGCGTTTTATCCAAGCTGCTTGCTGCGGCGGATAATGATGTGGAAAAGGCAGAGCGGGGTATTGTATTTATTGATGAGATTGACAAGATTGCTAAAAAGAGAAATGCCAATTCCAGAGATGTCAGTGGAGAGGCGGTGCAGCAGGGACTGTTGAAAATTTTGGAGGGAGCCGAGGTTGAAGTTCCTGTCGGTTCCGGAAGCAAGAATGCTATGGTTCCACTCACAACAATCAACACGAGAAATATATTATTTATATGTGGCGGGGCATTTCCGGATATTGAGGATATCATTAAGGCTAGGCTGAATAAACAGTCATCCATTGGTTTCCGGGCAGATTTGAAGGACAAATATGATAAAGATGCAAACCTGCTGCAAAAGGTAACGGTAGAAGATTTGAGAGAATTTGGCATGATTCCGGAGTTTTTGGGACGTCTGCCGGTACTCTTCTCCCTGCAGAGCTTAGACGAGGATATGATGGTACAGATTTTGAAGGAACCAAAAAATGCGATTTTGAAACAGTATCAGAAGCTGCTTTCCTTAGATGGAGTGGATTTGCGTTTTGATGATAGTGCTTATCATGCCATTGCAAAGCGCGCCATGGAAAAGAAGACTGGAGCCAGAGCTCTTCGTGCTATTATTGAGGAATTTATGCTCGATATTATGTATCAGATTCCAAGGGATGATAATATTGGAAGGGTCACCATCACCGGAGACTATATTGAGGGAACTGGAGGACCGCTTTTGGAGATGCGGGGTGTGCTGGCATTAGAGCAGGAGTAATACAGATGTACCAGAAGCTTTTAATGAATAATATATGCAGTTTTCGAGGAAGCTAATATAATTGAGGTGTTTTGTTATATAATGTTTTGATATAGGAGGTAATAGAAATGGATCGGAGAAATGCGTGGAAAGACTATGACAAGAAGGAAGTAAAGGAGCTGGAAAAGCTTTGCAAGGAATACCGTAAATTTCTTGACCATGGCAAGACGGAGAGAGAATGTGTAAGGTATATTGTGAAAATGGCGGAAGAAGCGGGCTATCGTGATTTTGAAGAGGTGAAAAGATCCGGTAAAGGCTTAAAGACTGGAGATAAGGTGTATGCCGTTAATATGAAGAAGGCAATTGCCCTGTTCCAGATTGGAAAGAGACCGGTTACAGAGGGCATGAATATTTTAGGGGCGCATATTGATTCCCCAAGAATGGATGTAAAGCAGAATCCATTATATGAGGATACGGATTTAGCATATTTAGACACGCATTACTATGGCGGAATTAAAAAATACCAATGGGTGACGCTTCCGCTTGCCATCCACGGTGTGGTTGCGAAAAAAAATGGAGAGGTAGTGGATATTGTAATTGGTGAGGATGAAAAGGATCCGGTTTTCTGCGTGACCGATTTGTTAATCCACCTGGCAGGGGAGCAGATGGAAAAGAAAGCATCCAAGGTGCTGGAGGGCGAGCAGCTTGACATTCTGGTGGGCAGCAGACCCCTTCCAAAGGAGGAGAAAGAACCTGTAAAGAAGATGATTCTTTCAATTCTGAAAAAGAAATATGGCATGGAGGAAGAGGATTTTCTCTCAGCAGAATTAGAGATTGTCCCTGCAGGAAAGGCGAAGGATGCTGGTTTTGACTCTTCCATGATTATGGCATATGGACAGGATGACAGGGTGTGCGCATATACCTCTGCTGCTGCGATGCTTGAAATGGGAGAACTGAACAGAACAGCATGTTGTCTGTTAGTGGATAAGGAAGAGATTGGTTCCGTAGGTGCTACTGGAATGCAGTCCAAATTCTTTGAGAATACGGTGGCAGAGCTGATGGATGCCTGTGGTGAATATTCTGAGCTTAAATTAAAGAAATGTCTGGCAGCCTCCTATATGCTGTCTTCGGATGTATCTGCAGCCTATGACCCAGGCTTTGCAAGTGCTTTTGAAAAGAAAAACTGTGCTTATTTTGGAAGAGGTGTGGTGTTTAATAAGTTTACAGGTTCCAGAGGAAAATCCGGTTCCAATGATGCCAATGCAGAGTATATTGGAAAGCTTCGCAAAATTATGGATGACAACAAGGTTGCATTTCAGACGGCAGAGCTTGGAAAGGTTGATATTGGCGGCGGTGGAACAATCGCTTATATTCTGTCCTTATATGGAATGAATGTCATTGACAGCGGTGTGGCGGTACTCAATATGCATGCACCATGGGAGATTACCAGCAAGGCAGATGTATATGAGGCATTAAAGGCATATAAGGCATTTTTGAAGGACGCATAACAGGAGAACATGGGGGGATACCGCATGAAAAAGAGGATTTTGGCTGTATGGCTGATGCTTTTTATAGTGCTAAGCTGTTCAGGGGTTACATTTGCAAAAGAAATCGGTACACAACCGGATGTTCGGACGGAGGAGTCTGGTTTTCCGGTTTCTTATCGTGGAGATACTGAGATAAAAATTGACAGCATTTCTACCAATACCATGCTTCGGCAGAAGAGCATACAGGCTCTGGAAGGGGCTTATATTTCACCTTATGTGACATCTGTAAAGAATCAGGGAATTTATGGAACCTGCTGGGCATTTTCTCTGGTGGCGGCCTCGGAGGCAAGCATCGTCAAAGAGGGGCTTGCAGCAGAGGATATTGATTTATCAGAGTGGCATGTTGCCTACTTTTTGGCGAATTCGGTTACAGACCCCATGGGCGGGACCCGGGGGGATAAGATGACAATAAACGGAAGCTATCTGATGGAGGGAGCAAACCAGCAGATGGCGACCTACAGGGTGGCTGATTGGTACGGGCTGGTGAATGAAGAGACAGCTCCATATTCTGCAGTGTGTTCGGATTCTTCTGCAGTACTGCCGTCATCTGTGGCATATGACAAGGATGTAGTACATTTGGAAAATGCATACTGGGTAGCCATGAAGGACCAGAACATAATTAAGCAGCTCATTAAAGAATACGGTGCCTGTGGAGCATCTTACCACAGTGAAGATGCATATTATAATACATCGCTTCCCTATAATACAGAGGTGGCAGAATACTGTCCGGATAATGTGGCATCTAATCACGGTATCACTATTGTGGGATGGGATGACAGCTACAGCAGGGATAATTTTGGAACGGAAAAGCCTGAGTCTGACGGCGCATGGTACTGTAAAAACAGCTGGGGCGGACAATGGGGAAAAGACGGATACTTTTGGATTTCCTATGAGGATGTGCCGCTTCAAAACGGCGTTGGCTTTTTTTACGACTATGGAGCTGCAGATAATTATGACCATAATTACCAGTACGACGGCGGAGCATGGGGAAATTATTACATGAACTGCAAATATGAGGCGAATATATATAAGGCTCAAGGATATGAACAGTTGAAGGCCGTGGGGTTTTACACCCGGAATGTGCAGTATAATTGTACCGTATACATATATAAAAACTGTGAAGAGGGTAACCCTATATCCGGTGAACTGGTGGCGGAAAAAACAGCAGACCAGCTTTATGCAGGTTTTCATACAGTGGAACTGGATGAGGGGATTGTACTAAGCCGGGGGGAGAGTTTTTCTGTGGTAATCTGCCAGACTACGGCAGAGGGTGGATATGTGGAGATTTCCGTTGACAGTACCACCTCCCGGAGTGACAGCTGGTGTGTGAATACATCAGCGGCAGAAGCAGGACAGAGCTTTATCAGTGCCAGCGGAACAACTTGGCGAGATATCAGTGCCGCCAAGGAAGAAAACTGCCGCATTAAAGCATATACGGATGATTTGACTCCGGTTACCAATATTAAGCTGAGTCATTCCAGTATTAATTTGGTGCGTGGAAAAAGTGTCCGGCTAAGTGCAGTGGTTACACCACAGAATGCATATAATAAGGAGCTTGAATGGATTTCCGGTGATACGGATATTGCGGCGGTTTCGGAACAGGGGCAGGTAACCGGAACAGCGGCTGGAAGTGCGGTGATAACCTGCAGGGCAAAAGATGGCAGCGGTGTACAAAGCACCTGTGTAGTTACGGTATTGCAGCCTGTGACAAGCATAACCTTAAGTGCGTCAGATATGGCATTGCAGGTGGGAGAAACCGCAATGCTGACAGCCGGGATACTGCCATTGAATGCCTCTGATAAATCGGTGGCTTGGTCCAGCAGTAACAGTCAGGTGGCAGTAGTTTCAGACAGTGGTGTGGTAACTGCGGCTGGAATTGGAAAGGCGGTAATCACCTGCAAGGCGAAGGACGGAAGCGGTATTATGAAAAGCTGTACTGTTGCAGTGCGTGAAAAGGTGGTCAGCTATAAAAAGGGAACCATATTAACCGATTCCCTGACCCGGGCAAAGTATAAGGTGGTAAAGCCGGAAATGGAGAATGCCACAGTGGAATATGTGAAATCAACCGCAGCAGGGGTAAGTCTGACGGTTCCTGCCACGGTTAAAATCGATGGCGTTATCTATAAGGTGACCTCTATCAGGGCAAATGCATTTAAAAATAACGGTAAGCTTGTGAAGGTAAAGATAGGAGAAAATGTTACTACCATTGGTGCCGGCGCATTTTATGGATGCTCAAAATTAAAGAATGTGACTTTAGGCAAAAATGTGACCTCTATTGGAAATAAGGCATTCTATAAGTGTTTGAGGCTTACAAAGATAACGATTCCCTCAAAGGTAAAAAAAATTGGGAAACAGGCTTTTTATAATTGCAAAAAACTTAAAAATATTACGATAAAAACCAGTAAGCTGGCCCGTGCACGAATAGGCAGCAAGGCATTTAAGGGAATTCATTCCAAAGCAGTTATCAAAGTTCCGAAGAAGCAATTAAAGGCATATAAAAGAATTTTGAGAGCAAAGGGAATTGGAAAACGGGTCAAGGTAAAGAAATAAAAGGGCGGATAACAAAAGGCATTTGTGGAACTCCCTGGTTTAAGCCATATGTTGTGTAAAATAAACAATTCAACGCAGGGCACGTTTGCACTACTTGTCGCTCGTAACAGTACATAAGGTGCCAAAACACGGCACCTAAGTGCTGACGGCTCCAAAATGCCCTGCTTATGAAGTTGCTTATTTTACACAATTATACTTTTGAAACTGGGGAGTTTCGCAAATGCCTAAATTATTTATTAAAGTGAAAGGATTATTTTGTCATCAAGGATAAAATTTCGTTGCTTCGTGTGATGAATTTTGTCATTGCCTCTGATTCTAACGGGGCATGTGCCAGCAGGGCGAGGTCGTACAGCTGTTCACAAACCATGCCAGTATTTTCACCCTCCGGATTGTCTAAAATATACTGTACAAGGTTGTTATTGGCATTTAAAACCAGAGTCTGTCCCGAGCCGCCAAACATGGATGGATCCATATTTCCCATCATATTGTACATTTTCATCATATCCTGCATTCTTCTTGTCTCTTCCGGAAGTGTTATCATGGAAGAGATGGAGGTGTTCTTAAGCTTTTCTACTTTTACCGTGAGTTTATCATTGTCCAGAGCTTTTTGGAATATTTCTGTCAGCTTGTCTGTAGTCTCCTTCAGCTCTTCTTCCGGCACATCTTCCTTGAAGGTATTAGTAATGTCGGAATCAATACGGGTGAATTTCACACCATCATGTTTCTGCTCCTGATGTGTGATAAACGGAGTGTCAATGTTGTGGGTAAGAACCACGGCATCAATCCCCTGCTCTTTAAACATGTTAATGTATTGTGACTGTACCTTCTCGTCATCTGTATAGAATACGGTATTTTCGTATTTTTCCTTGCCTGCCTCCAGATATTCCGGCAGTGTGAGGTATTTACCGTCAATGTTTTTATAAAGGATATAGTCTTTCATTTTGTCGTCAAATTTATCGTCCTTTAAGCATCCAAACTTGATAAATGGACTTAAATCGTCCCAGTAACCCTGATATGTCTCACGTTCGGTCTTAAACATTCCAGACAGCTTGTCCGCTACTTTTTTGGTGATATAGTCCGATATTTTCTTTACAAAGCCGTCATTCTGCAGTGCACTACGGGATACATTCAGAGGAAGGTCCGGACAGTCGATGACACCCTTTAGTAGTAAGAGGAATTCCGGAATAACCTCCTTAATGTTATCTGCAATAAATACCTGGTTATTGTACAGCTTAATCGTTCCTTCCAAGGTATCATATTCGGAATTGAATTTAGGGAAGTATAGGATACCTTTTAAATTGAATGGGTAATCCATATTCAGGTGAATCCAAAACAGTGGTTCCTTGAAATCCAAAAATACCTTGCGGTAAAATTCTTTGTATTCTTCATCCGTACAGTCGTTTGGATGCTTGGTCCAAAGCGGTTTAGTGTCGTTGATTGGCTTTTCCTTCGGTTCTTCCTCTTCAGAGGCATCTTCCTCTTCTGAAGTATCTGTGTTTTCCAGAGCATCTGTATCTTCAGCAGACGATTCATCAGCAGTGTCATCCGATGTGTCTGTAATGGCATCTGAATCCACAACATCATCTGAAGCTTCCTTTGCTTCATCTGCGTTTGTAAAATAAATTTCCTCCGGCATAAAGGAACAATATTTTTCCAATACCTCCTTTACACGGTATTCGTTGGCAAACTCGTAGCTGTCTTCGTTAAGGTATAACGTAATCTCTGTACCGTGTACCTCTCTGTCACCTGTGGACATTGTATAATCTGTTCCACCGTCACATTCCCAAAATACCGGTTCTGCGTCTTTCAAGTAAGAAAGGGTATTGATTGTGACCTTATCCGCCACCATAAAGGTAGAGTAAAAGCCTAATCCGAAATGTCCGATAATCTGGTCATCCGTTGCTTTATCTTTATATTTTTCTAAAAAGTCTGAGGCACCAGAAAAAGCAATCTGGTTAATGTACTCATTGACTTCCTCTGCGGTCATACCGATACCGTTATCAATAAAGGTAAGGGTTTTATCCTTAGCACTGGCAATTACATCAATCCGGTACTGAATATCCTCCGGTTCTTCATATTCTCCAATCAGGGTCAGCTTGCGCAGCTTGGTTACTGCATCACAGGCATTGGACACAACTTCACGGATAAATATGTCGTGGTCAGAGTATAACCATTTCTTGATAATAGGGAAAATATTTTCACTATTAATTGATAAGCTTCCTTTTTTCTTTCTTGCCATAAAAACATCTCCTTCATAAAATATAAAAATATGATAGTATATAAGATTTAAAAAGTCAAGAAAAAATTAGCACTCATTTTAAGTGAGTGCTAACAAAAAAGGATGCCACATTTTTATACAACTATATTTCGCAGGTGATGCTGTTTGATTTTAAAAATGTGACAATATTTGAAGAAAATTCAGATTCCAATTCCTTATCCATTGTAAAAATAGTATAAGAAATTCCGCAAATTACATTTAATTTATTTTCCTGAAAAATAATATTTACAAAAATGCCATCAATATCCTTGGAATTTAGTGATGAATTAGTGGAAGCAATAAGCTTTTCTGTTTCCTGGGCGGAAGCTCTTAAAACAATTTTCAATAAGGAAGGTGTTCGTTTTCCCTTGATTAAGGTAAAGATTTTTTCCCTGGCAATGCTCCAGGTCAGATAGGAACGCTGGGTTAAGGTGTGTAGGGCTAATTCTTCATCAGAAAAAAAGCTGCGGTTGATATGTCCATCAAGGGAGTAGGTCATATCTGTGCGAATATCAGCAGATACAAATTCATATTCATTTAGTTGTTCTGTCTGGAATAATAGCTGCATAAATGGTTTAATATCTAATATATGAATTGACTGCATGACGGCCTCCCGGTTAAATCTGGGATTAGTTTAGCATTATTCCTCCGTTACTGCAAGGTATTTATAATTGAAACTTATCAGAAAAAATGGTATTCTATTAGAAAAAAGGAAATTATTGGGGGGGTGGTATTTTGAAGAAAAAGACAAGCATCCGATGGAAATTGCTTGCTATAGTGTTATTTCCTATTCTGTTTTTGGGACTGGGAATTTTTTTCTTCGGAATTACATTGATTTATGGATTCGCAACAAATAGTATCAGGGACGAGGTGGAAACCACAACCTATTTGTTAAAGGGATGCTTTGATTTGTCTGTGCGTGGTGATTATGTCTATGAGGATGGTATTTTTAAGAAAGGCGATATCAATATTACGGATTCCACAATGCTTTATGATATAAAGGAAAATTCAGATATTGATACAACTATTTTCTGGGGAGATACAAGAATTCTGACCACAATCGAGGATGAATATGGAGTGTCGGCAGTCAGGACAAAGGCAGACAGTGACGTGAGGCAGACCGTACTGGAAAATGGTGGGAATTATTTTTCCAAAAAGATAGATATAAATGGGATGGATTACATCGGCTACTATACGCCATTAAAGAATGATGACAACAGTATTGTGGGGATGGTATTTGCTGGTAAACCAACGGAATCGGTATATAGCCAGATTGGAAAAATTATGCTGGTATTTCTGGTTTTCTCCTTAATTGCGATTGTGGCGGCACTGATTGCCGGCAGACGGTTTTCGGAAAGTATGATTGTGGATATTGGCTTAATCAAACAGTATCTGCATACTTTGTCAGACGGGGATTTAAATACTGTTATGGATGAGCGGATAGGAAAGCGCGCAGATGAGATTGGAGAAATCGGCATTTATGCAGATAAAATGCGTTATGCCTTAAAGAACCTGATTGAACTGGATGTTCTGACCTCCCTGTACAACCGGAGAAGCTGTCACAATAAGATTCGTGCACTAATCAGGGACAATAAAAATTTTACGTTTGTGATGTGTGATATTGACTGGTTTAAAAAGATTAATGACCAGTATGGGCATGAATGTGGAGATTATATTTTAGTGAGTATATCGGAAATACTGAAAAACAGTGTGCAGGATTGTGGTTTTGCTTCCAGATGGGGCGGTGAGGAATTTTTACTGATTTATGAGCTTGATTTGGAAAATGTAAAGAAAAGGGTAGAAAAACTTCTTGTGGATATCTGTGACAAAGTGTTTGAATATGAGGGATACAAGATTCATGTGACCATGACCTTTGGGGTGAAAGAAATGACACCGGGTATTCCGTACGAGAATGAGATTAAAGTAGCAGATGATAATTTATACAAGGGAAAAAATGCAGGAAGGAATCAGATTGTATGCTAACGGCTGAAATGGGGGATATTATGAAAAAAGTGTGTATGGGAATGATAGTTGCAGGGCTGCTGCTGTTGGGAGGCTGTAATAAGGTGCCGGAGAACACGGTATTTTCTCTGGATGACCTGGAGGGGAAAAAAATCGGTGTCCAGCTGGAGACAACAGGAGATGTTTATGCTACCGATATTAAGGATGCACAGGTAAAACGATTCAATAAAGGCGGTGATGCCGTGGAGGCATTGGCTGCCGGTGAGCTGGATGCAGTCATTTTGGATGATGGACCGGCAGAAATATTTGTAAAGGGAAATGACAATCTGCGCATACTGGACGAGCCTTTTGCAGAGGAGGAATACGGACTAGTGGTAAAGAAAGGAAACCAGGAATTACTGGACCGGATAAATGCGGCCCTGGGCACTATTGAGGAAAACGGAACCTTAGAGCAGATACTGCGGGGATGGATATATGACGGAGCCAAGACTAGTGTATATCAGGGACAGGATAAGGAAGCCTATGCAAATGGAACCCTTGTTGTGGCGACTAATGCGGAGTTTCCACCCTATGAAAGTAAGACGGAGGATGGAGTTGCTGGTATTGATATCGATATTATGAAGGCAGTCTGTGATGAAATGGACATGAAGCTGGAGATTGATGATATTGCATTTGATTCGATTATTGCAGCATTGGATAGGGGAAGTGCAGATGTGGGGGCAGCAGCTATGAGTATTACAGAAGAGCGTAAAGCGTCAGTTGATTTTTCGGATTCCTATACTACTGCAAAGCAGGTTGTAATTGTAAGAAAAGATTGACAGGAGGCAGCACAGTGGAACAGTTATTAAAATTATTACAGGAGGGCGTGACCGCCGCCCACACAATCAGCTATGTGAAGCAGCATCTGTTGGATAAGGGATTTCAAGAACTTTTTCTCAGTGAGGACTGGGAGTTGGAAAAAAATGGGAAATATTATGTAAACTTGTATGGAACGAATTGCATGGCATTTACAGTTGGCAGCCGGATTGGAGAAAAACCTTCTTTCCGCATCTGTATGGCACACAGCGATTATCCTAATTTTCAGATAAAGCCCAATCCGGTCTTAAAGGGAGTCCATTCAACGAAGCTGAATGTGGAAATTTATGGGGGAATGTACCAGAAATCATGGTTTGACCGTCCTTTAGGAGTTGCGGGTAAGGTTATTGTGAAGGGCAAAACTGTATTTACTCCGGAGGTACTCTTATATAAAAGTGACCGTCCCCTTGCCGTTATTCCGGGTCTTGCCATTCATATGGATAGGGAACTCAATAAAAAGGGCGCCCTGGATGTGGCAAAGGAGCTGGTTCCGCTGGTTTCTTTATCAGAGAATGGAGATTTACTGGAGGAAATTGCAGGCTCATTGGGAATAGGAAAGGATAAGATTCTGGATTATGATTTATTTTTATATAATATGGATAGACCTGTACTGGTCGGATTGGATTCGGCAATGCTGTCATCTCCAAGGCTTGACAATCTGACCTCTGTGGGAGCTATTTTAGAAGCTTTGGAGCAATGCGGGGAAGTGCCTGACAATACTATAGATGTGATGGTGGTATTTGACAATGAAGAGGTTGGAAGTCTTTCCAAACAGGGAGCGGACAGTGAACTTCTTCCGATGGTGCTTGACAAAATCGGACAAGCAGCGGCAGGGAAAGCGTTTGCACTTCGTGATGTGGTGGGGCAGAGTTTTTTACTGTCCGTGGATGTGGCGCATGCCCACCATCCGAATTATGAAGAAAAGAGTGATGCAAGCAATAAGGCATACATGGGACAGGGGGTTTCCATAAAGCGGAGTGTGGGGCAGAAATACGGAACCACGTCAGAGAGTGCAGCCATATTAAAGCAGCTCTGTGGGGATAGGAATATTCCTTATACAATTGCGATTAATAAGACAGGAATACCGGGCGGCAGTACATTGGGGCCTATTGTAACCTCACATTTGCCGATTCCCTGTGCGGATATTGGAATGCCAATTCTTTCTATGCATTCTGCCAGTGAGCTTGGTGCAGCAGCAGACTATGACGCATTAAAATCAATTATATGTGCTGTTTTTGAGGAAAGCGCATAGTAGGAAGTTATTTCGATACATGTACAATGCTTTTTGCATAAGATAATCCGCTTTCGTACACACTAAATCATACGAGTTATATAATTAAGGAAAGGAAGTAACAAAGTATGAAAGCTGTTGTGAATAAGGATGGATGTATCAGTTGCGGCTTGTGCGTCAGTACCTGCCCGGAGATATTTTCTTTTGATGAGGATGGCGTTGCGGAAGCAAATGGAAAGATAGACGATTCCAATTATGCTTCCGCAGAGTCGGCACGTTCCTCCTGCCCGGTGGCGGTGATTGATATAATAGAGGAATAGTTTAAAAATATTCTGTCATTTTTTTCTCAAAATGCTGTAGAACCATGTAAAGCAGCATAGCAATGAGGCAGAGAATCAGGATGGATAACAGCACATTGCTCATTTTGAAGGTCTGGGAGCCATAGATAATCAGGTATCCCAGACCTTCTCTGGCTGCAAGGAATTCCCCGATTACTACTCCCACAAGACAGAGCCCGATATTTACTTTCATGATACTTAGAATGTTTGGAACATTGCTGGGAAGTACTACCAGTTTGAGGCATTGGAAACGGTTTCCCTTCAAAGTTTCAATGAGTTTTATCTTATCTGCGTCCACGTTTACAAAGCCTGTATAAATGCTTAAAATGCTTCCAAAAATGGCAACGGAACAGGCGCAGACAATAATTGTGGTCTTATTGGCACCGAGCCAGACAATAAGCACTGGTGCCAAAGCCGACTTTGGAAGGGCATTTAAGATTACGAGATAAGGCTCCAGAACCTGGGATAATGTTTTGTTCCACCAGAATAAAGTGGCGATGATAAGGCTCCCGGCAATTACAATAACAAATCCTATCAGGGTTTCATACAGAGTGATGCCAATATGATGGAGCAGGGAACCGTCTTTCACCATTGTTATCAGATTTGTAAAAAGCTTAGACGGGGAACAAAAAATAAAATCATTGATAATGCCATGTCTGGCGGTATATTCCCAGATAAATAAAAAGCCTGCAAAAATTAAAAGCTGGTAAATCCGTATCATAATTCGGTTTCGCTTGATTTTGCGGACATATTCCAGTTGCTTATCGGAAACAGGTTCATTTTGTTTTTTCTGCAGCTGCATTGTTTTATCCGAAGTCTTCATTTTCATCGTATACAGCCTCCCATATCTGATTATAATACATATTAAATTCTGGTGCATTTCTGGAGGTTTTCGGTGTCCGGTGGGGAATGCTTAATTCGATTGGTATGACGGCTTTGACCGAACCCGGACGTTTGGTAAGTACAATGACCCGGTCAGCCATGGAAATGGCTTCTGATAAATCGTGGGTTACTAAAAGAGTGCTGATACCCTTTTCCTTAATAATGGAGCCGATGTCATTGGAAACATTCAGACGGGTCTGATAGTCCAGCGCACTAAAAGGTTCATCCAGCAGCAGAATTTCAGGCGAAAGGGCAAGTGTCCGGATGAGGGCGGCTCTTTGACGCATACCGCCGGATAACTGCCTCGGATAGGCGTTCCGAAAATCCCAGAGACCATAGGTTTTTAACAAATCATCTATTATTTCCAAATGGGCATCATCTAATTTATGCTGGATTTCCAGTCCCAGAGTCAGGTTTCGATAGATGCTGCGCCATTCCAGCAGATGATCCTTTTGCAGCATGTAGCCGATATTGACATCGGACTCTGCCATTGGTTTACCATTCAGTTCAATTTTGCCAGAGGACACAGGAAGCAGACCAGCTATGAGATTCAGCAGTGTGGTTTTGCCGCAGCCGCTGGGCCCGACGAATGAAATAAATTCATTTTTGTTTAATTTAAATGAAATGTCTTTAAGCGTATGGGTTTCACAAGATATTGTGTGATATGCGTAATTTACATTAAAAAATTCCAGTAATGGTGTTTCCAATTTTTTTCACTTCCTTTTGACCTATATTATATTGTATTCAAAAGGGGAAAAATTGACCTATATTACAAAAAATGGTGGCTTGACGAAAAAAAAAACTTTATTTATAATAACTAAGCTTAGAAAAATTGGCGTATTTTTGATTTACTGAATGAAGAGGATAAGGATTGCAGATACTAAGTAAAAGAACAGAAATCGGGTGATGAGATGGCCAAGATAACCAGAGCAGAGCTTGCCAGAAGGAAGCGGGTTGAACTTTACAAAAGAATAATTATATATGGCTTTTTAATACTTACTATATTGCCAATCTTTACAAGCATTTTCCTTTTTCACAAGGTGAATCAGTTGGAAAAGAAACTGGATTATGCATTGAGTGAGGATGGAGGAGATTATCTGACTCTCCGTTCCAGCAGGGAAGCCCTTCTGAGTAATCCGAATGCTAATAGCGGTGTGTTTGAGGATTCAGTCCGGTCTGTATTGGGAAATACAAATGTGGACACCAACAATGCAAAAAATACAGAAAATTCCGGTGAGGGAAATGCGTTAGACACTGTTCAGGCAGAGACTAGTAAAGGTACCACAGAGGATATGGCGGATGCCGGTACAAAGGATGCTTCAGAGAAGACGGATGCAACACCGGTGGAGCAAGCAAAAAGGGTGTATCTGACCTTTGATGACGGACCTTCAATTTATACCGGGCAGATATTGGATATATTGGCAGCCAATGGAGTGAAGGCAACTTTTTTCGTGATTGGAAAAGATGAGACCTATTATGAATATTATAAACGAATAGTGGACGAGGGACATACAATAGGAATGCACTCTTATTCCCATGTGTATCAGGACTTTTATAAATCGGAGAAAGCATTTGGTGATGAGCTGCAGAAATTAAATGATTTGATTTATGAGGTGACCGGCACAAAGAGTACGATTTTCCGTTTTCCTGGTGGAAGCTCAAATAGTGTGGCTCCATTGCCAATTCAGAATTATATTGCATATTTAAATGAACACAATATAAATTATTATGACTGGAATGCATTGAGTGGAGATGCTGTTACCACTGGACTGGCACCGGATCAGCTGGTGAATAATATTATGCATGATGTGGAAAAGAATCAGGATTCGGTTGTGCTGATGCATGATTTGCAGACCACCCATAACACAGTAGAGTCTTTGCAGCTCCTCATTGACACACTAAAGAGTGAAGGGTATGAGATTCTCCCGATTGATGAAAATACACCGCTTATTCAGCATGTATCCTGTAACTCGGTGGAAGAATAGGGAGTATATGGAGACAGATATCTTGAACAGTTCAGGATATCTGTCTTTTTTTGTTGCCAAGCAAATGTATATATGCCTTTTGCGTATAAACAGTGTATCAGTCAGCCACGTAGAATAGGGAT
>ULOF01024404.1_pt1 | contig 15401 bp, 6 predicted proteins | sample 1952371 | NCBI WGS metagenome assembly ULOF01 (sample SAMEA4835597, study PRJEB28245) | human gut metagenome | biome: gut microbiome; material: fecal sample | place: Denmark | collected 2008 | reverse complement strand
CACTTCCGTAAGGGTATTGTCCTGTACCGTCCACAGGCTGCTTGTAAACGGCGTCACCTGTACCTTCTCATCTCCCACATTGAGAGTGACCGATCCTGCCGTGTCTTCGTAATAGAAGTTTACGGTATACGCATTTGACCGGGTCAGGTTGCTGTTTTTAAACTTAAAATAAACATCCACGGTCTCATCGAGCAGACCGTTCTGTGCCTTGATTTCCTGATCGAACGGGATACTGATGCTCGATACCTTCGCTTCATACGTATCAAAGCCAGCCACAATATCTACCTTCAGATTGTGCACACCGGCATCATAGGCAAGCATCATGGCATTTACGAACATCTGACTCTCCTGCAGCCCGGTTCCTGTCGGATTCTGTGGATTATCCACATCGTAGGTATAGGAAGAATAATTGTCGTTTCCAATAAAGACCACATTACCTTTACTGTATAGATAATAATTATTTGCTCCATCATTCGGTGATACATTATATGCGTTCGTATCATTATCATTACCTGAACCGGCAAAAGTAAACCATGGAGTTACAAATGGTGCTTCTGTTCTGCCAAGGTCGAGCAGGTAATCATATGCTTTAAAGCTTACATCACCTTGAAGCTGTGCTGATCTTCCCACGGAAAGCGGATAACTGAACACACTTCCATTGTTCAATGCAGCCACTTTCATATTATTCTGTTCTCCAAACATCCCTGCATCCAGATCTGCATACCGGAAATAGGACGTTCCGCTTGTATAGCCAAGGCTGCCATAGGTTTTACGATCAAGCTGCCCTAACAGAGTTCCTGAAAGCAATAGACGTTCACCAGATGCTCCCTTTCCCGTTATGAGCACGCTATGACCTTCCTGTATATAACGTTCAATCATATTGGGTGACAGACTCTCCGAACCATTGCCAAATCCCAGAATCAACAGATCCCACTGGTTCAGGCAATCCGGATTTTTCTCAAATCTTTGTGTCAGTACTTTGGAATCCACTGTTTCAATGTCAAACTTAACATTCATCGTATTCTCTGCTGCCTTCAGATAATACCCAAGGGTTGAATTCTCCTGCTGGTACAATGTCGCAAGGGAAGTACCATCCTTCGCTCCGATCTGCAATACTTTGATCTTCTCTTTCGTTCCATCCGTCACCTGCAGGATTCCCTGTACCGAGGATCTGCGGCAGGAATTGCTGTTATCGACAACCCTTAACCGGAATGGTATGGCTCTTGAACCCGGAGACTCCGTAAAGAGCACCGTTGCCTGTCCGTTCTCTGCTGTTGCGCGGAGTACCTTGCCCTCACCTGCCAGATTGTCCATGCGTTCTGCATCCGTATAACTGCCATCGTCATTGATATCAAGATAAAATTCAGTATGGTATTCTCCTGCGTAGCCCTTCCCGTTCTGATCGGTAATTGCGTAAGTAAAGCTTGCGGATAATTCTCCGTTCGCTGCTTCTGTAAGCGTCAGACCGGTAGTATCCGATACTGAAATCACCGGATGATCGATATTCAGCTGTGCCATAAACAGAATGTTGCTGTGCACATCATCAATCGTATAAATCCGGTCGGTGAACTCGGTCACTGCCTGTCTTAAGAAATCATACATCTGCGTATCTTCTGCCACATATTTCGTGTTAATTCTGCCGTCCCCATTCTTCGCTGACTTTCCGGTAAAGAAGTCATTTTCCACCAGAATCGGATAGCCTGCCCTCATAAAGTCCAGAAGCTCATTCTTCTTATGCTCTGTGATATCGGACGGATCATACTGCCCGCTGTCGTTCGCCGCCTGATCTCCCGTATGGTAAAGCTTATTATTGAGGTCCGTATTGTTATAAACCGTACCACTCCACAAGCCTGCTGCATAATTCAGCTTCTGTCCGTCCAGTCCGATGAACACCAGATTATACTTCTCATTGATGTCCTCCCACTCACTGTTAAATGCCGCAGCTGCTTTGGTTGTTACCTTCACATCGACCTTCCGTGAGCTGCGTAACACCTGTTTTTTTATTGCGCCTGTTGCATTACGCTGCCAGTACAGGGTCGTACTGCTATCTGTCGGATTCTCTGCCTGCAGATCTGCTTTGTCGTTACTGGTTGGCTGCAGCTCCAGAATCCGCAAATCGGTAAAATCTGCAATAAATCCAACCGAATAATTAATGATATATTCGATTGCTTTTGCTTTACTTACATTTTCAGGGATCCGGTTCTCCTCCGGAAGCAGCACATTTTCAGACCGGATCAGATTCAATACCTCTGAAAATCCGCTTTCTGCGCTTCCTCCGTCAATACTTTCAGGAAAATCCCGGTTAACAAGCGGCGTACCGCTGTTTACCACATACACATTCCGGTTTACATAATAATTTCCGTTATCGGAACGGTTCGGGTAATTGGAGTTTTCCAGATTCTCAAACAGCCAGTCCGGACTCGTCCGGGCATCCTTCACATAGTTTTCCAGATCCTCCTTCAGGAACATCTTTGCGAGCCCCTGATAGTCCAGCTTACTGTATTGATCATTCGTAACCGCATTATAATCCACAATCACCGGAAGCAGCTCAACTGCCGCCCGGTACACCAATGCATACGCATTCTGTCTTGTAAGTCCTTTGATTACCTCATTTCCATTCTCCGTAACCTTCTGCGTATCCGACGTGAGATATTGGAGCTTTACTTTCGTACTTTCCTGATTGATGAAGGGTGCAGTTCCACTCTCCAAATAGACGAGATCTGCCTGCTTAATCATATCCTGCGTCAGGAAATCCGCCCGGATTGTACGAACCTCAATCCTAAAGTTTTCATTCTCATTATCCCCACCCGAAAGCGCATGGAACACATATTGCTTCAGCCAGTCACAGCCACCATTAAACCGGAAATAGGTCGGCGCATTCCGCACCTCCATCCATACCGGTGCCTGTTTCTTCTTATCTGCATCGCTTAAGTCCGCCTCATCCGTCAGCTTATAATCTCCTGCTCCCGGTCCAACATAAAGAAATACCTTATCGGTCTTCACCGGCGTTGCAGACAGCAAAGCCACGGATACAGCAGCCGGAGAAGTACCGGCAGAAGCCGAGGCACTTGCGGCTGCATCTGCTGATGCGGAAGGATTTGCACTTGCCGCAGCAGAAGCTCCACTCTTCCCATATACATCATAGGGACGATTACCGCTGTCCAAAAGAAATTCCTTCTCACTTCCCGGAATCACTTCATAAACAGTTCTTGAATCATTTTCTGTAAGATCTGTTACATACTTAAAGGTAACAACATAATAGGCGGTTCCTGTTGTAGATACCGGATTTCCATTTACAGTGCTTTGATCATTACCAGTGCTATTACCATTGCCATTGCCTGTACTATCATCATTTCCTGGGCTATCATCATTGCCTGTATGACCCTCATCCATCTGCTGATCATCCTGATTTCCATCTCCGGAATATCCCGGATCAGCCGATGATAAAGTCACCGGAACTGCACCGGGCGTTGGTGTGGTGGTCTGCTTTATTTCACTATAATAAACAGAAGGAATCGTAATGGCATGATTCACTTTGTTGCTGACTGTTGTGGTCGTTACCGATAAATCAGAATTGCCAACCACCTTTGGTGTTGCAGATGGCGTTGCTGAAGGTGCTGCAGATGGTGTCACCGTAATGTCCTTTGAAGGAGACGTGCTTTCACTTTCCTTAGGCGATGTCGTTGTCACCGCATCTGCTGCGGAGGCAGATCCACTTCCTGCTGAAGGGGTCGCTTTCGGAGTACTTAACGCCCCTGTTTTATCCGAATTTGTATTGTCTGAACCTGTATTTCCTGAAGCTGTGTCATCTGAAGCTGTGTCCTTTGATGAATTCTGTGAATCCTGATTATTATAGTATTCACTTAAGGAAACACTGCTGCCTGTTGAAAACTTATCTGCAATTGTTCCGCCATAGACATAATTCGATTTGTCATCCATATAATACAGGCTGGTAGAGGATTTATAGGTACCCTTATCAACATCCTCCTGCGTAATTGCATTGGTTTTCTCCGGCACATATCCCTCTGTCAGACCGGTTGATCCGGATCCGTTTAATGCTTTAAACTGTACCTGATACGTTCCTTTATCCGGATCAAACTGATAAGCAGACTGTGATGCTTCTCCGGAGCCTTCGTCCTCACTCCAGTCTCCTACCTTAATATAATCATAGCCTGTTTTATCCGGTGTTGTTGCTGTCGGATCGTTCGGATCGGGCTCTACATACTTCTTAAAATAGCCCTTCATCAATCCGCTGTGTGCCGTATCCCCTTTCTTCTTATCATCATCCGGAAGTGTCATGGTATCAATCAATAACTGCCATCCATTGGCGTTCTGTGTGTTCAGATCCTTACGTGTATTCCCACTTCCATAAGCTTCTTCATACTGGAAAAGAGCTTCACCATTATCGGTTCCGTACTTCCAGATCTCATTTACCAGTGCAGCACGCTTCTCATACGTGGAAAGCTCTGCAGAATGATTTTTCAAAGGATCCTTATAAATCCGCATATAATCCGCTGCCATAGGGGATTGTCCATTCGAGAGATACCCCAGGGTGCCGGTACTGATCTCATAAGAGGTATCCGCATCCCATGCATAGGTTGCATAGCTGGGTACCACATCCAGAATCACGAACGGTTTGTCATCACCGGTATGACCTTCCACAACCTGCTTTGTTCCGGTAAAGGACTCCTTCGCATACGTTTCCATCGGTTCCATATGATGGAAGACTCCTACGGTGCCAAGTGCAGCCACCAGAACAGACGCCGTGATGACGGTCGCAATTCTTTTATTCTGTTTTCTCTTCTGCTTGTTATGCCTTTTCATACTCATTTATAGCTTCCACTTCACTTATTCTTGTGCCGGTTCGTTATCCCATGCACTATTTTTTATCTTACTTCTATCACAATTCATTTAATCAAAAACTCAAGTATTCTCCATTGACAAACACATTCATTGATTGTATTATCAATTATGTCGATAGCAAAGTGTATAAAACACTTAATGCGACATATTATAAAAGAGAGAACATAGAACATTAAATGTTCTTTAATATCGAGAAGGAATACTAGTAATGTTTTTGGTTATACCAGAAAAGGTTTACTAGTATTTCTTTTTTTAATAATTTTCTCTGAAATCTAAACACATAATGCAACACTTAGCATTTGTTTCTGTTGCATATTCATCTGGATATTTTTCATATAAATATTTACATGCCAGTCTCAGCTCGTCTATACTCAATTTATCCATATTCTTCAATATTGCCATTGCCGTTTTTCTACAGTTATCCATCGGATCCATATATTGAACAAGTTGCACATACGTTTCAAATTGAGGTGTGTTTTTTATGCTCTTCAAAACAGTATTAGAAATTATTTTCTCCATACTATTATGTGCCTGAATATAATCATATAATTTAGTATCCTTGGAAATATCCCGTTTCTTTACATATTTATATACAGGGAGTAGTCGATTAATAGGTTTTGCAGACAAATCAATCTTATCAAGATTGTCTATTCCCACGATAACAGATTCTGCATCCAACGCACTTCCATGGATCTTGTAAATTTCAGCAATATTATAACTATCTGCCGAGAATAATTCATGCTGTCGGACATATACCTGAAAGTCTCTATTAAACACTTCTTTTTCCAAAAAGTATCATAGTTGGTTGTAATTATTGCTGATACCTTATTTTTTAATGCCCGGAATTTAAGAAGCTCCTGTTGCATTTTCAAAGAATGATTCAGCTTTTGCTTTTTGAACAAATCTGCAAGATACATTTTATAAGGTGAGATACCACGCTTCACCCAACTGGGATTTTTATTATTTCCTATCCTTAACTTGATCTTCCGATCATAAAACGCTTCATTAAACTGTTGTTCAGTCAATGTTCCCATATGAACATTTGTTTCGAAATCTGACATGTTTTTGCATCTGCATTCATCTATATGTTTTTGATACTGAAATGGATCAGCTTCATACTTAGCAAATGATCTTTCCAGCAATTCTTCCCATGATGGGTAGCCAAATAAATATCTTTTGGAAATTCCAGAACCTATAAACAATACCGGCATTCGATTTGCCTTGATTAATTCATCAAGTATTGAAACTTTCAAATATATTTTCCTCCATTTTTATTTCCATATATAATCCATTCTCCCTACATTGGTTTGTTAGTTTACCTGCGTCCATGTGGTTCCGGTTGAGGAACAGGTATATTTTCCAATCAAGGTCTGATTACCATCTTTGTTTATATATAATTCCAATGTATAAATATCTCCATTAGATTCACATTTTGCCCTTGAAAAGTTATATCCTGTTGGATTCTTACCATTAGTATCGGTAATTTCAAATAATTGCCTTTGGTAGCCCCAGTTTATATCCTTATTCCATCTAAAATCAAAATTATCCTTTGAAGGTTCTGCAATATAAGTCATATATCGATGCCCATCTATGGTAATAAAGATATTGGCAACACATTCCTTTAACGTACCATCCTGTTGTTCCTTATACCACTTTGTATCACCCGGTTTCCAAGTATATATTCCAGCAATATATATAGTCTTTGTAATCCCCTCTACCTGCTCTTCTCTGGCTATTGTCAGCTTATACTGTTTTGTGGTTGCATCATAATCACAATAAAGCACCTTACTATTCAGCTCTTTGCTCTCATTGTAGCTACCCCGTTTATAACCTTTAATCGTATAATTCGTTTTTGACTGACGTTCCGTGCTTCCCTTGGTAAACATGAAATCATCATCTGTCGGAAGCGGCACATGGGCTGACCAGGTTACACCATCCTTCTCAAATTCAAGGGTAATATTATTCGTTTCCTGTGCTCCCTGCCGGCACTCCCACTTACTACCATTTGCAGGACACTTGTAAATACCGTAGGAATAACCCAGCTTCAATCCGCCATCCTTGAAGTTTTCCCACATTGGTTCCACTTCGTAGGCATTCTCACTCTGAATATACCGATATCTGATCCGGTTAAACCGGATAGAAGACAGATTTCCACTGGAATCTACCGTATTAAAGGAGTCACCGTTATTTCGATCCTGAATGTTGGCATCCTGCCATTCTGTGTTTTGCAGATTCGTGAAGATCGTATTATTCATCATCTCGGCAGGTAACGGAAAGCATACGCTTCCGGTAAAGCGATCCGAAGTAATATCCATTGTTCCTTCTGCGGTTACCGTTACATGGAAGGTGTTCTCCGGAAATTCCACATATTCCATGGAGGCAGAATAAACCGGGAACTGATATCCTGTCGGATAGACTTCTTTGGGAATATTACCGATTTTCGCTTTGGGATTAAACCAGATCCCCGGCACAACATGATAGGTTCCAACAACATCTGATAAATTGTTACGCTGTACTTTAATTGTCGGTAATCCGCTTGCTGTGCCAAACTGGACATTGCCATTATATAAGCTGTCACTTCCCTGATAGGCTCCCTGCTTATAAACGCGCAATGCAGACCAGTTTGCAGCATTGTTTCCACTTCCTTTATAAATGCTGTACTTCACATCATCTACCGTAAAGGCATTGATATCAATATTGGATGCTTCATCTTTATAGAATTTCAGCTTGTCCAATATATTCAGTCCATCCGAAGGATAATTGCTTACGGAGAGAACATTCGTTGTATTAAAGGTGATTTCCTGTGCACAGTATTTTTTACTATTATAACCATAGGTCAACTGCACCGGTTCCAATATCGTACTGAATACCTGACTGGCTTTAAACATATCTCCTGTATAGGCAAAAGGAGCCGTCGGATTGCTATGCTCATCATATTCTGCTCCGATGGTTTCGATTGAGGATTTCTGCATGGTTCCATGATCTTTATCGTATCTCTCATGCTCCTGTTTGGATACGCTCTCAAGTCCCTGTAAATAAAAGGTATAACTCTTCTTTAAATCCAAATCGAAATAATCCGGTGATAACCAGATATTCCATCCCTGTGTTATACAAACCGCATAAGCAGCCACCTGTCCGGTACTGTTATCTACAATATGCACAACCAATGCATGTGCATCTACTCTGGTATCAAATCCCTGGAATACGATATTATCCACACGTGTCTGATCACCATGTTTTAAAATACCATCAAATGGGTTGATTGGGTTCTTCTTCTCCACAACCTTCAAGGTAATCTCGCCCTGTACCGGCCCGTATGGACGTCGGCTGGACAGGTCAGAGACTGCCCGAATGGTAATCGTAGACCCCACCGCTGCATCTGCCTTGATCTGAATGGTAGCTGTTTCATGGTCGGAGTCCTGAATACCATTCTGTAACGAACCGGAACCGGACACAACCGTCCAGCCGGTCAGGTATCTATCTCCTGTCGGATCCTCTCCACAGGAATCACACTTGTTTCCCAGCTTCACACCGTCTACCGTACCGACAAGAACCACGTTACTTCCCTGCATAACCTCCAATTTTCCCGGAATATTGTCATTGGGATTAAGCAATTCCTCACTCTTTTTATTCAAGGTCACTTTGGTTACACGTTTCACATAAACTGTAATCGTTGCTTCTGCCGGACTGTTGTCTTCATCATTCTTTGCGGTTGTGGTAACCTTTACCTGAAAGCTCTGGTGGTTTTCCTTTTCACCGATTTTCAGAATACCGTTTGCGGCATCTGCCATCTCCGTTCCTTCACCCACTGCACCATCAATCGACCAGGTGACCATCTTATTCAAAAGGTTCGTTCCGGTTACCTTCGGAGTAGAGAAATGAAAGGTTTCTCCGGGTTCCAACACTACGACCGGCTCCTTCACCTTGATATTTACGCGGACGCGCTTATCCAAAGGCTCAATATCAGCATTATTAATCACTACCTTATTCCGGACGGTAATGTTGTTTGCCATTTCAAATTTACGGGTTCCGGTCTGAAAGTTCAGTTTGAGCTTTACCACACGGCGTTCCTCTACCTGACTTAGATCCACCTGAAATTCTGTTACATTTTCAGCCAGAAGTACACAATCGACCTCTCCCGGCATCGGGAAGCTTCCACCTGCATCTGCCATAGAAAAATACAGGTTCTCATCTGATTTCTGCCAGTAGAACATATAATTATGAAGCTCTGTAGAAGAATCTTCTGCTGGTGTGCCCGGATCCGCATAGGCAGAAGGCTCCTCTGTGCCTTCTCCACTTGCCGGAGTCACTGTATTATAAACAATCAGCGCCTTTTTCTCCGGTGTAAAGGTGAATTCGGAGTCCTTCAATGCCTTAACCGGCTGGTTGGACTCATCGTAACCCACATAATTAATGCTTTGTGTTGCATCAATAATCACATCCGACATCTGATTTAAGGCAAGCTGTGCCTCCTGCTGCACACTGATGTCGTTATTGCCGTTTGCATAATTTCTGGACGTAATGATGATAAAACTGCACACTGCACCTGTCACAATAACCAGTATGGCAATTGCAATAATCAGTTCCACTAAGGAAAATCCACTATTCTGTTGCTGAATCCGTAATTTTTTCCCCATATACTTCTCCATTTAACATTTATCCAGACAATAATCGCCTGCGATCTCTGCACTATTCCCTAAAATCAGCTTGTTGTCCGGTTCACAGCAATCTTTCCCGTAAGCTTAATAAAATCCAGCTTATAATCACGGCTCCCTCCCTGAATTCTCATCTTTAATGGAGCATCCTTAAAGGAACCGGAGGAACGATCGAATTCAATACGAATTCCGGCAGCTGCTCCTGTCGGGAGTTCCAAATCGGGAGTTCCGGAAGCATCCATATATGTTACAGACACACGATTTCCCCCTATCTTCTGTGGTTCCTCGGTAATCTCCTCAAGCTCACCTACCGTCCCGCCTTCCTTCTGCTCCATAATATGAAGCTGACTGTAGATACGACCATTCTCCCCCCGGTAAACGATCAGCCATGCCTGTGCCTTCCCCATTGTTGTCACCTTGCAGTCCGCAATCGCACGCTGCAGATCGTTGGAGCATGCCTTGGCATTCGCACTGAACACCATGGAAACGGACAGAACGACTGTACCAATCAATGCCGCAATAATTGCAATGACAATAATCAGCTCTACCAAAGAAAAACCACTGTTATTTTTTGCTAATTTTTTCTTATCTTCTGCCATTTCTGCCTGTTCCTGTTTATTTCCATCACTGTCTGTTCTTAATTCCTGTATTGATTCTATGACTCTCTCTATGTTTCCGTCATTTCACTTCTGACAATTCCACTACTTCTTTTTATCCTATACAAGGAAGAACTTACTCTCTTCTCTTAGACAGGATTGCTGCTTTATCGTTTCTCCCAGTTCACGTAGCGGACGATCCCGGTATAATCAATATTCAGATTCCCGGCATCATCGGTCAGCGCTTCCTGTGCTCCATCCGCAAGACTGGTTTCCCCGTTTACGAAGAACGCCATGGGGGTTATGGTATCTCCCTCTGCTCCGGTTGTCGCATTTAATACCTTATACAATTCCATCTTATTCCGTTTGAGAGAAGATGCACCATTCGTGATTGCACCTTTAATCGTGATTGTTCCCTTTGCAATAGCAAGACCTGTAAAGTTCCGGTCGATCGTAATATCTCCCAGCGAAACAATCAGACGAACTTTGGATGCTCCACCCGTTGCCGAAGAAAGTGTATAATTACCGGTAGTGATAATTCCCTTTAATCCGTCCTCTGTCGTGAATTCCATCGTTCCTCCGGTTCCGTTATTCACCAGATATTCCTGTATGGTATCGACATGATCCGTTCCATCTGCCTGCTTCGTTGTGATCTTATCCTTAATCACACTGTCAAAAACATTCCGGAACGTACTTGCCGAAGCTCCATCCTCACTTAAATTCGTTGTCAGTCCCTTATAAACATTGGCAATCTCTCCGGACTTCTGGAAAACTTCAGCAGGTGTCATTGTATTCGTTGTTGTATTCGTACTTGCAAGAAGGCTTACTCCACTCTGGCTCAAAGCATCCGATACCAGTGCATTACCGAGAATCGTATAGGAGTTCTGTGCAGAAGTATAATCTCCCAACAGGATTCCTCCTGTTGCATATTTTTTGAAATAATGATCTATGGATTCCTTATTGCTTCCATTCAGATAATAGGTCTGATAGTACTTTGCAGCATTGTCTGCATCCATCACCAGATAATAATAGGTCAGGGATTTACTTTCTGTACCACCGCCCACATACTGCGTGCTGACCTTTCGGATATGATCCATGTCTGCAACGCCAAAGAATGCAAGACTTTGTCCACCGAGTCTGCCTACCGGACGTGTGAAATCCACTTCCTTAAAATCAGTTCCATATTGATCCTTATAAGCCTGCATCTTTGTTGCCTGATCCTGTGTCAGCGGATTCTGCCCGATGATCGTTTCTCCATTATAGATACCCAGGCATTCGGTCGGAACAAGGTATGCGATCTGTCCGCCTTTTACGGTGATGGACTCGCCCATCAGAACTGCCTTTTCATTCTTCTTACCTGCATCCTCTACTGCCGCTGCTGCATTCTGATCCAGTTCTTCTTTCGTAGTATTCGTTCCGATATAGGCTCGGCCTGCCAGCATCAGCGTATTCACACCGCTCATATCCACGATAGAATTCTGTCCGTTGATGATAATGGCACTGCTGTTTTCCTGATCCGTTGGATCACTTTCAAGTCCCATTGCCGTAGAGGTTCCATATCCATAATATTCTTTCGTCAGGGTTGCCTTGCTTCCGCTTCCGGAAAGGGTCAGGTCATTTGCAATATAAGTCTTACTATCTAAGCTGATCGTTCCGCTCTGCAGATCAAGGTTCTTCGCATAAACGCTGCTTCCGGTCTCCTTCGCATCACGTACAATGAAGCCTGCACCCGGTCCAACCACGTCAATTTCACCCTTTGAAATTACATATCGTCCGTTATTAATAGCCAGGCTGCTTGCCGGATTAATGATAATACCACCTTTTCCCTTATCATCTGTTCCTGCATAGATGCTTCCATCCCCGGTCACCTGTCCGCTTCCCTGTGTCAGACTGATTCCCTGATTTCCGATCAGGAGATAATCATACAGATCATCAATGGAGCCTGACTGGGTAAACACGATCTCCGGTACATCCAGGCACAGATCCGTGCTTACGATGGATAACCGGTCGCCGTCCATATAGGAAACAAACACATTCCGAAGAACTAAGCTATTTCCATTCACAAGTTCCATAACCGGAGCCTTGGCCTTCGATGCATCCGTTTCATCCGTACCGTTATTCCAGGCGGTCTTGTTCACATTTCCCCAGATCGTTGTATCCACATAACCTTCCAAAATATCCCTGCTATAGTAACCATCGCCCTTTTCTGAATCACGCAGGTGCTTTACCAGTGTATCCAGATACATGGATGCAAAGGAACTGTAGCGGTTGGATTCACTGCCAAGCTCCTCCCAGTTGGATAAAACCTCCTGATAGGCAACTGCCACCGCATCTGAGGTTTCCTTCTGCAGGCCTGCCACGATCTGTTCCATGACTGTTTCTGCAGAATAAAAGCTGTTCTTATTCCGAATGTCATTTACTTTAATTTTATAATTGATATAAGACATCCACAGCAGCGTTGTTGCCAAAATCCCGATCATCGCCATCGCAATAATGACAATGACAATCGAAGAACCGCTGTTGCGCTTCTTTCGAATCCATAATTCCATCTGCAGTTGTTGAAATGGTTGTCTTATCATGGTTCTCTCTCTTAACTGTCTGAATTACTCTTTCTACAGGTGATTTTTAGTGATTCTTCGTTCCATCAAAGGTTACTTTTCGCATATCTGCCGGAAAGCCGGTATCTGCTGCCCCCTGCTCATAAACCTCAACAACAATATCATAGATAAATTCAGTCACAGCATCGTCCGTTCCGTTTTTACCATAATTGGTATCCCTGATTCCGGAAAGATCATAAATATCCAGTGTTCTGTTTGTCACTGCCCCATTGTGTTGAAAAATGGCAAGATTCTTTAGTTTCTTGACGCTTTCCGGTTTTTTCGGATCGGATGGGGTTACTCCAAGTCCGGTAAGAAAGGTCTCATTTACAAGATTCACTCCCAGATTGGTGAAGATCCGGAATGTTTCAGAACTTGTCGCAAGTATATTGACTACCGGCTTATAGCTTGTCTCTGCCTTATTGAGATTCATATCTGTCAATGTTGTATCGGTCTGCTTGGCAATATAAAGATTCATCAGATTATCCTTCGTCCAGCCTGCCGCCGTACCATCGAAAACCAGCTTGTCTGTTGCAGCATCATATAACGGAAAATAGAAAAAATAAAAGTTCCTTCCTGTAAAGCTCCCACATGGAAGTCCGGTATTTCCCGCATCATCCACTCCTGCCATTCCATCCGGAATATAGGTATAGGTCTCCCCTCCATAGGAAAATTCATATTTACAGGTCACGAACGCTTCTGTCTTCTGCTTTGTAATACCCTCTTTATCAGTCTCCGTTCCTGCATCTTTGAAGGTAACGGTAAAGGTTCTCTCGCAAGTAAGTCCTACGGTCTTATAGGTCACGTTATCTCCCGGAATTTTCAGTTCAAGCTGTGCTTTGGAAAGTGCTGCCTCATTCATAAGTGCCGACTGCTCATAGGAAGCATCCGTACTCTTATTCATGCTGGCAACCTTCGCCACATCACTGGTATTTAAGAAGGAATTGTGCTTCGTTGGTGTAGTACCTTCCACATATCCGGTTGCATCTACGGAAATCAGCACATCAAACCTGCTGTTTTCCAGTTTCGCATTTTTAAGAACAAAGTAATACTTACCCGGCTTGGCTTTTGAGGAATCATCCGGATCGGAATCATTTTCAGCGATTTCCCTATCCACATCCTCTTTATAGGTACAGTCTCCTGCAATGACAGAGGTATTCAGCATCTCAAAGTCTTCCACACCGTTAAACTGATCCTGAATTTCATCGATATGATATGCCTTCAGCCCCTCTACAATATCCTGTGCAAGTACGGTTGCCCGCAGGGTGATCCGGGACTTGCCATTGATTCTGGCGGAAGTCACGAACATATGCAGCATGGGAATCGTAATGATTGCCAGAATCGTAACGGCAATCAGAAGCTCCAGCAGGGAAAAGCCCGCGTTCTTATTCAGTTGTTGACCTTTTTCCTTCTGCTTCATGCGTATCCTCTGTCCTGCTTATTCTGTTCAGGTTCTCTATGCAGACTGTTCTTTTCTTCAGCGGCTTCTTCCGGCTCCTTCTTCCTGACGGGTATCCGTAATCGGACCGCAGCTACATATCCTCACCGTTATCTTCTTCTGCCTCTTCCTCATCCACATGAATACCCGTTGCATCCTCTGCAAGTCCTGCAACATCTGCTTCATAAGGCATTGTGATGGAACCGAACGGATTATCCGTTCCGGTAATGACCGAAGAGAAGTCCGGCTGTACATAGGTCTTGTCTTCCTGTCCGGTAATAAAATACATATTTAAGTTTGCCACGCAGGTAAGTAAGCCTGTCATTTCGTCATAAGAAGCGGTGATTCCGACGATCTTCGTACGGTTTGTCTGCAGAGCCACGGTCTTCACATACCGCTTCAGGGCTTCATAGCTTGAAACAAACTGCATGGAAACCGGATTCCGGTAAAGTCCAAGCTGTATCGTTTCTCCCGTATCGACCGGTTCTGCCTCTTCGGATTCCTGTGTATAAAGCTCGAAATCCACCGGTTCTGTTTCATCCATGGTAAGCGTAGTCACGATCATCGGAGATAATAATTCCTCCGTTAATGTCAATACAATAGCATCCTCTTCCTTTAACTCCACTGGAAACATCTGCAAAATACTGTCCATCTCGGTTGCCATTTCCTGAGTCTTAGACACATAAGTGTCCTTGTTATCCATCTTGCTTTGCAGATCTGCAATTTCTATTTCCAGAGAACGGCTCTCTGCCTTTAAGGCATCCACCTTTTCCATGGTCGGCTGATAAACCCACAGGAATGCACAGAGGAAAGCGAGGACTCCCAAAAATCCAATGATTAAATAAATATCTTTCTTTGATACCTTCATCGTTCTTCTCCTTTACTCTGCTTTCGCCACTTCGTGGTTTTCCGTATCTTCCAGATTCTGCTGCATCGCTTCTTCATCGGTCATCTCATCCTCCGGAGCTTCGTCCATATCCCGGTAGGATCCGACAATTGTAAAGTTATAGGAAAGCACGGTATCCTCGCCATCCACATCTGCGGTAATCGAAGATACTGACACCGTATCGGGAAGGAGGGAATCAAAGGTACGGAACTGTTCAATCATCGATGCTGCCTCCGTCTTCGAAGATACCGACATGTTGATCGTTACCGTCTCCGCATCACTGGTAAAGGAAGTGATTACTCCGTTACTTGGCATCTTGCGTTCCAGTTCTTCCATAAACGCATATAAGTCATCGTTCCGGTTGCG
>ULOF01005001.1_pt1 | contig 15425 bp, 8 predicted proteins | sample 1952371 | NCBI WGS metagenome assembly ULOF01 (sample SAMEA4835597, study PRJEB28245) | human gut metagenome | biome: gut microbiome; material: fecal sample | place: Denmark | collected 2008 | reverse complement strand
GAATAATCCTTACAAGCCTCGGAAAGCCTCCGATAGCTTGCCAGCTGCATGGTGTCTTCCACGGCAATACAGGCCTTTTCCATGCATCCGTCCTGATTCCTCCCTTTTTCTCCATATATCCGGTCTAATAAGCCTTTTACCACCTGCCCATAACCAGTCTGTTCCAGCTTAAGCAGTACAAGCTCCGGACATTCCTTTTCCACCTGCTCATAATAACGGGAATCCGTAATAATGTAACCGGATTCCTGTCCATCCCCGGAAGCTTCCCCATTCTCCGAAGCATTCCCCTTTACTGCCATGAAAAACATTGCTTCTCCACCGGTAAACCCCGTGTAATAGTACAAATTGGACGGACTGTCAAGCAATACCCCATCTATCTGCTTATCCTGCATTAAATGTCTCAAATTATTTCTTCTCTTTGCAAACATACATTCATGCTCCTTATTATTTCTTCCAGATTATCAGAATTCGTATCAATCACTGTATCCGCTGCCTCCTCATAGAGAGGCTTCCGTTCTCTCATCAGACTGCAGATTTTTCCATAGGGATTTTCTCCCTGCAGCAGTGGACGGTCCGAATTGCCCTTTACCCTCCCATAAATTACCTGGGGGGCTGCTGTCAGATAAAACACCCTGCCAATTTCTTTCAGCAGCTGCGCATTTTCTTTTCTGAGAGGCATTCCTCCGCCGGTTGCCAATACCGTATTCCTTACATGATTCCTCAAATCCGTTAAAACCTCTGTCTCCGTTTTGCGGAAAGCCGCTTCTCCATCCTCTGCAAAGATATCGGAAATGGATTTGCCTGCCTGCTCTTCAATATAGGCATCCGTGTCCAGAAACTCCATATGCAGCTGACGTGCCAGCTCTTTCCCAACAGTGGTTTTTCCGCTTCCCATAAATCCGATTAATACAATGTTATCCTTCGGATATACCTTACGCTTCAACTCCACATAGATATCCTCAATGACGTCCTGAGGAACCGTTATATGATTCCACAGCTCATAAGCGATAACTCCCTGGTACAACAGCATTTTCAAGGCGTTATACGCCCTTCCCCCATTCTCTGTAACCAGCCTCATGAACCGGGTCTTGGCAGGATTATAAATCAAATCCACTCCAACCGTTACCTTTTTATAAAATGCCGGGTCATCCAGCACAACATTTTCTATTTCAGGGGACAAGCCAATGGAGGTTGCCTGGAACACAATCAAATTCTCCTCCTGGATTTCTCCATAGGCATCCAGCGGTATGGGTATGACAACCCCGGACGGATTTTCTGTTGTGTCATGGCGGTTTTCTCCAAAGACCCGGTTCATACTCTCCGCTATCTGTTCTGCCTTCTCTACGGTACGGTTTAACAGATAAATCCGTTCCGCTCCCTCCAGCAGGCACATATACACCACCGCCTTGGCAGCTCCGCCGGCACCCAAAATCACAACCACCCTGTTTTTTAAAGTAATTCCATCCTCTCTAATCTGCCGCCGTAAGCCTGACATATCCGTATTATAACCCTTATATCCATGTTTTTCTTCCATCCTTACAAGAGTATTCACAGCTCCAATCTGTTTTGCTGCCTCATCAATTTCCACAAGACTTTCCATAACCCGGTTCTTATGGGGAACCGTCACATTCAGACCCTGTATATTTAACGCATAGGCGCCCTTTACTGCCTCTGTCAGCCCGTCCGTTTCCACTTTAAAGGGAACATACACACAGGAATTACCCATTTTCTCACTGATTCCGTTATGAATCACCGGCGATAACGTATGACCTACCGGATTGCCAATCAGCCCGATTACCTGTGTGTGTCCATCAATATTCATAATTCCCATCCTCTTTCTCTGCCATTTTTCAGTTATGCTCCTCCATGTTCCAAGCACTCATTTATCAAACTCATTCCTGCCTAAATGATATTTTTTCCGATAACTCCATTTTACAAGCTTTTCCGGAATACGCTTTAGTATAATCTGAATCTCTTCCTTCGGATTAATCGGCTCCAATAATATGCTGTAAATTCCCGCAGCATTCGCCCCCCAGATATCCGTAAAAATCTGGTCTCCCACAAACAATGTATCCTCCACAGTTGTACCAAGCCGCTCCATTCCCTCTATATATCCCCGTTTACCGGGCTTCCATGCTTTGTACACATACTCCACCTGTAATGGCTCCGCAAACCTTCTCACACGCTGTTCGTCGTTATTGGAAATCAGACAGACCCCGTAGCCTAATTCCTTTATCCGGTTAACAAAAGCCTTTGCCGCATCATCCACGGGCTCATCATGGGGAACCAGCGTATTGTCAATATCAAATAAAATTCCCCGGTAGCCCTGCCGGTAATATGCTTCAACCGGTATATCTTCCTTTTTATTAAAATACTTTTTGGGATAAAATAGCATAGCAATTAAATTATAGGCCATATTTTACCCTCGATTCTCTGAGTGATGCTCTGGCATCTTTTACCCTCCCTGCCTCTATCTGCTTTTCAGATATCTCGATGTCATGGTACATGGCAATCTTATGCATCGTATTCTCATATATCTCCATGCTCATAATTACCATATCTCCGTATCCATTTTTGGTTACATAAATCGGTTCTTCTGCTTTATGACACATATCTGAAATTTCCGATGTATTCTTCAAATCTTTAATAGGAATAATTTGTGGCATAATATCGCTCTCCTTTCAATGGGGTGATTATACCGTGATAACTAAGTTCGGCTTTGCCTCACTAAGATCTCAGGCATATATTCTCACTAAACTCCTGCTCCGCACTCGTTAAATGTTCATATTATACCATAATTATGGTATAATATGAAGTGGTTTATTCATGAAATCTATTTTTACTTTCTTATTTTATCTAAGGGCAAAAGAACATATGAGAACTCAAAAATGGTCCACCGGACCATTTTCTCATATGCTTGGCAACATAAAAAACGGTGTGAGGTTTTACCCTCACACCGTATCTTTTTAAATATGATATTTCGTCCGGTCGGAGATATCTCTAATTACACTGTTTTCCACTGTACCCTTCATGGTCAAATCCCATAGCTTTGGTATCAGATTAACCTTAATCCTCTGATATGAGGTCTTTCCATTGGTATCTGTAGCCTGGATTACAATATATGTATAATATCCACCATATACCTGGAAGTATTCCGGCTTCAATTGCAAATTCTTGTATCCATTTACATTGCCGTCTTCTGCATCATCCTTGTATTCCCTCAACTTCGCCAGTTCCTTGGAAGCCAGCTTCTTGCTGTCCTTCGACTTCGTATTATACTGGGAAATCAGAACATGTTTTGCACTATTTGGTACATAGGAATTACTGTATGATACATTTCCGTCTTCATCCTCAATACCATAATCTAAATCATAGAATACATAAACCTCTCCTAAATCTGCCTTAGAGTCTACACGGACTTTGAAATCAAATTCTGGTGTCTCTTCATTATCATCCACATTGTAGTAATAATTTCCTTCACCGTCTACATTTAATTTCTCATTCTTATTCTGTGTAACCTCTGCACCATTTGTATCTTTTCTATGTACGCTAATCTTTGGTTTTATATTTGCATTCCGCACACTATTAACAATAATGTTAATAAATAACCGCCGCTCATCATTGTTATCACGCTTTGGACCGGTTACAATACTATGACCGGCACCGCAGTAGAACAGATTTCCCTTACTGTACAAATAGTAACTATTCATACCATCATGCGGGGTTGCTGCAAAATAAGACGCACCACTCTTTGTGGTTCCTGTTCCTGCAGACAAGGTATACCATACGGCTACATCCTTATCCTCCATATCCAGCGCAAAGGTCTGGGCATGGGTGGTCGATATCTTTAACTCCGAACTGATTAAGTACGGATAGGTTGTAACAATACCCTTATTCACCTGGGAAGCTCCATTCGGTCCTTCCCCGTTTCCTTTCAGCTCATAACCCATATCCCATTGAATACCATTTGCATCATAATCAACATATTTATATGGACTTGAATTCTGTTTAGTTGTAACCAATACATATGGGTCTGTCATTCCAACCGGAGAGTTGTAACCAAAGCTTGCCCACTCACCCTTTCTATTTGCGTTACCTAATCCATCTTTCAGCATTTCCTCATTCCACTGTACATAATTATCGGTAACCGCACGTTCTGTGAAGAAGTACAGGCTAGAATCCGCTGTTGTAAAATGCCGATACCGAAGCGATGTACTGCTGATGTTATTTATACTAAGCGATGATATCTGCGGCAGTTCAAAGGTTGCCACACCATCGCTATCCGTGCTCCTGGTATATACTGCTACATTATGTACAATGGTTACACTGTGCCCGGCTTTTAAGTTATCCGGAGTCCCCGCCGGAAATGCCAGCTGTACCTTCACGGTTAGCTTCTCTGTTAAATCGTTATGTACCGTACCCGTACTCGTTTCTGTAATACTGCCGGTACCGCTGCTGCCAGAATCCACCACAGAAACGGTATAGTTTTTGTCCTGATTACTTAGCACAACGGTGGTATCATCTGAAAATGCCTTTGTGGTCTTTGCCGGTGTTGTAACCTCTTCTGCCTGCGGAATCGTCAGCGTAACGAGTCCATGATTAAGCTTTCCGGTAGCAACCTGTTCATCCACATTCTGCCAATTATTCACCTTCACCCTACGATACACAATAACACTTGTTCCATCTGGGATATCAAAATAATTGTTGTTATAATCAAGCCCCTCCAACGATAGGTTAACCGTGGTAGAATCTCCAGCTGCTGCAGGCTGCATATTAACCTCCGGATCTTTAGCTTGCTTTAGCCAAGTGCCAGGTCTTAAATAGCCGATTATGTGAATATCCTGCGGATTGTTTGCGGTAATAGTAAACGTAGTAAGGTCAAATTGATTATCTCCAATAACCTTTACAACATAATTTGCATCCACTGCCTCCGTTACGGCCTCCGTATACTCAAAGGAAGGCACACGGATTGTATCCGTCAGTTCTGTAGCAGATGCCTCATCGTCTCCACCATTGCTCCCTACGGTACCAGTAACATGGAACCGGTCCATACCAAAGACTTCACGCAGATTCTTTGTGATATTCATAGCACCTGCTTTTTCATACTTGGTAGTGCTGTCATGGGTATTCAGCATGCTGCCACCACGTTTCACATAGTCTGCAACCATCTGACAGGCATCCTCATTCATATCCTCGCCACCAAAGTCCTCTGCAAATCCAAGTACAACCAGACTGTAATTCATTGCCATCCACTTATCTGCGGTATAGGAAAGACGACGGTATTTTCTGTATTCCTGCTTTGCCTTTACCACCTTATCCTTATACTTGATATAAGTGTTATATAAAGTCTTATAGGTAAAGAAATTAGAATTTGTATTAAAGTTATCTCCTGCATTATAGTACCATACCTTATAATACTCGCCTGCCTCAGCAAATTCCTTGAAATGGTCTGACATTTTTATACCGGACTTACCATGCATTGCAATGAGCTCCGCCTTTAGCGCTTCCTCTGCTGCAATATAATTCGGATCCTGTTCTGCCGCCTCTAATTCACCAAGCTTTTGCTGCATTAACAGCTTATTTGCCTCAATCTCTTCATCCGTCTGCTTCTGAACCTGTGCAACCAAATCCTCAAATTCATCTGCATACATAATATCAACATCAATATTGTAGTCACCGTTCTCACCAATCAGAGAATCTGCAAGATTAGACTCCCAGTCCTCATCCTGTTTTACAGAATCAAATTTGACAATACCAAACTTGTGCTCATGGAGACCCATATCAATTCCCTGATACTCACTCACTGTACTGATTGTATTTCGTCCAACGGTACCGTTATTCAGAATATTGTATTTTGCACGGTACATATTTAACTGGCATTCCGTACACAGATAAAGGGAATGTCCGTCATTCTCCATTGTTTGACATGCAACATTATTCTTAATTGCCGTCTCATATGTATTTTTCACAGATTGGGTTCTTGGCATGATTTGAAGGATTTCAACCTCCTTCTTCTCTGCATCCTCATCTCTTTCATAATATGCATAACCGGTAACCGAAGAAACCAGACCGGTATCTACATCCTTGGCAACCACCTTCCAGCTTATTATTCCATAGAAGTCTTCATCTATATCATTGTACTGTAGCGTTACCGTAGACGGTATCACATTGCCATCTGCATCTGTCTTTTCACTATAAGTATATTCCTTTGTCTGTGCACACTCACCAGAACCGGAAATCGCACCCTCTGAAAATACACCATTGCCATCTACATCAATATAAAGTGATAACTCAAACTTGTTGCCATTTGATTCTGTTGCCGGCTTTGCATATGCAGTAATCTTAAATCCATCCTCCAAACTATTGTAAGAATTTGGATTGCCCTCAGAATACTCCTTCGGTGAGCTTGTTACCGTTAAGGACGGACGAACCGCCGAAGAATTGATAACGGCGACAATACGGTCATTAATCTTTGTGTCAAATACCGTAAGTGCAGAACCTAAAGTATTACCATATTTCCGATCTGCATTACCTTCTTCTAAGGTCACTTCATTATTGACAGTATCCAATCCCCAGACAACATTGCTGCCACCCTTTGAATCACAAATGTAGTCCAACAGCTTATACATCCAGGAATCCGGGTCGATTTTCCGCAAAGCCAACTGCTCCAGGCGGCTTCCCTCTTTTTCCTTGGACTCCTCAAAGGCTTCTTTCACCCGCTGTTCTACAATCACTGGCATGCCCTTGCTGACATACTCCTTCAGTTCCTCATATTTGATATTGTTAATATCATTTCCGTTATACTCGGTAACCGTAGTCTGTTTCTTACCACCAATATAAATCGTGCCATATGCATCCGCTGTTGTCTGACCCGGCGTATTACTCACCTTTTCAGTCATGTTCCCATTATAAGTAGGGGCGGTCCTAAGCGTAACTAACTGACCGGTATGGGTAAACATGTCAAAGGAGGTCAGTACCTCCAATGCCGGCTCACCGGTTATCCATCCTAAAAGCTTCTTATCCATACCCGGCGTCAGTGCACTTGTATCCCCACCGATATACACCAAATCATAGGTTTCCAATACCACATCCTTTTTGGAAATAAACTCACTGGTGGACATCTGGTCAACCTGAATCTGGTTATAGGACAATCCGGTAGCATAGGCTATCTTTGCCCGGGACAAATCAAAATCATAATACTCTGTACCGTCTTCCACCTCATCCTTTGTCACACCGAACATTACCTCAGCCGGACTTGTATAATAATCACTCCGACTCTCTGCCAGCTGGGTATCAAGCGGATAACACGGCTGCAGTTCCAGAACCCGGAACACCTTACCATTGGAACCATTGGTTCCGCTTCCCCGGTAATCCCCGGCATTAATGATATCTGCAATTGTCTTTGCACCATCTGTTCCAGCTTCTCCTGCATTATTCAGTGAAGTAAAGAAACCATAGGATGTAGAAAGTACATGGGAATATTTGGACACTCCCTTGTTGCTTATCAGCAGTTCCATTAACTTTAAGTAATTATTGGATGGTGTATCCGGAGTGTCACCGGAACCACCAGAGCCGCTGCTCCGATAATCATATAGAATGTATTTACCGCTTTCCGATAATGTCTTTAACGCTGCATAAACAGAAGCATCCACTGTCTCATTCATTATGTTGTTTTCCAAAAGAACAAAATCGTAACCTGCCACCTCATCTGCTGTCAGATTATTCGGTGTCCGGAAGGTATATTCCCATTTATTCGGTTTGCCATTTCCATAATATGCTGTGGAAATCAATGTGCTCTCATTCCCTGAGCTCATCTTATCATACATGGAGCCAGCCTCATTCTGATTTGAAGTAACCACCAGCACCTTACCGTTAGCAGTATTCAGATTTGTATTATATTTTACATAGTAAGAACCATTTCTCTTAAAGAAATCCTCTGCACTGACACCCTGTTCCCAGGCAAAGGTCTTAAAACGGATATGGTTATTGGAAATAACATTAATCAAATCACTATACTTCGTACTCCCTGTAATAGTTCCGCCGTTATTCTTCGTAACATAATCCATGATAACCGGTTTGTTCTTTCCCAAAGAATATGTATGAAGATAATTATATATATCTTCACTCATATTTCCATCATACGCCGTATAACTAGGGCTGCTGATATAAATTAAATCTGCATTGTCCAATATCTCACGGATAGAAGATGCTTCCCCTGTAATATTAGAGTTGATATTCTCATCCAGACTTGTGCCGCCTGTAACCTTAATGGTGTCTAATTTAATTTTACCACTCTTCATGACACCCTTTGGGTCTGTATCACTGTTGGCATCCACAACGTATTTCTTAAAAGAACCGCTTGTTATATAACTGCCCAAATCAGAAGCGGATGCAGAAGACGGAATAATTTCAACAATATTATAGTTCTCCGCACCTGTACTCTTATTAGAATTCTGAATAATCAAGTCAATATTACTTGTGTAATCGGCTTCAATCGTTGCTCCCCGCCTTGTCAAATCAGAACTTATCTTATCACTTTTTCCGGAAGTAGCAATAGAATAAGAAATTATAGAGGCTGATATAATCGCAACTGCCAAAAATGATACCATTGCAATAATTTTTTTCTTTGACATTTTTCTTCTCCCTTTCTTCCTTAATTCTATTACGGTGTTGCTCCACCGCCGCTGCTACCTGAACCTGCTTTTTTATAAGTATTCTGTGGCCGCACCGTTAATACCTGCGAGTTTCTAAAATTAATCGTATCTGCCGAATTGAATTTATAACCATTTATCTCGAATAATACATCTGCCAATAAAGCGTTTCCCTCTGCATCTGCCGACAGGTAAAAATCCGTTAGGTTCTTTGTCAGACGCCCGGTGTCACCGGATAATCTATCTACATTGTATTTTGCCGCATTGAACCTTTCTGTTGTATCCTTGCCTAAGTCAGTATCCTCCGATGAACGGTACATATATATACTGCCACCATCCGTAGTGTATTTAAAACGGTAAATCACATTACACAGGTTTTCATAATCGGTTCCGTCTGGATTTGTCCCGGAAACCGTATATTCTGCATAGATATATGCCGGCTGTATATACACATATGTTTCCGTTCCGCCTACCTCCTGTTTTAACACCCGGAAAGAACGAACATCAACAGGAGGTGATTCCAAATCCCCGGGTAAGGGATAGAATGTATCCTTCTTTTCTCCCAGCAGCTGATATGTATCCATATCAATGATGACCTTCCGCTCATCCGTCGCTGTAGCCGGTTTCACATAGTTCCCATAGTTATCCGACACCAGTCGAAAATCAATCTTCCCTTTTTTATCCGTGGTCAGGGTATCGATTGCCGTTGGGCTAAGAGATTCTGTCCGGCTTCCACTTGTCTTCTCCAACAGATATGTACTGTCATCGGAAGGACTCACACAAATATAATTCGCCTGCATCAGGCTGTCAGCCAAATTTGTCATAACCTCGTTGGCTTCTTCCTGAACCTTCAGATTCTGCTTGGTCTTCTTCTCTGCTGCCGATGTTGAACTCATAAACTGGGTAACCATCAACATGATAATCGAGAGCAATGCCATACTGATTAAAAGCTCAACAAGCGTGAAGCCTCTGTTTTTATTCATTTGTTCCTGCACTGGCTCCACCTCCCTACTTCACATAATGGTTGCCCGTATCCGCATCCAGATATACCGTAGCCACCACATTGCCATCATACACAATCTCATAGGTACCTGCCCCGTAACGGACTGAACCGTTTGATTTGTTAAATTCTATTATCATATTTTTTGAAGTGTCCAGACCTGTAATACTGCAGCTTTTCTTATCTGTAGATGTATAATTTATCGTAATAATATTGGGCAACGTTGCCTCAACGGTATCCGCCGTCTTCTCCACAAATGTTGTTCCGTTGTCGTAGCCAAGTATCAGGGAATAAGAACCTGCTCTGGCAAAGGTTCCATCCGCAAAGGTAACAGCACTGTCATTATACTGTATTTTCATACACAATGGCGATTTCTTCGGATCTGTTGCAGACTTCTTCGCCTCTGACAACGCCCTTGTCTTCACCAGCAGACTTCCTATCTGATTACTCAGAGTGGTCGCTGCAGAATTGCACTTTGCCTGTTTGATAATTCCAATTGTCACAAAGGACATCCCTGATATTATTACTATAATCGCTATAACTATAATCATTTCAATTAAGGTGTATCCATGATTTTTCTTCATACCATCCATCACCACCTAATCTACATTCTTCTTCCAGTTGCGGAAGGAAAGAATATCCTCAAACTGGACAGCGCTTATACTCTTCATAGATTCAATTGGTGTATCACCAGATTCATCCGGAGCAACATACTGGGATTCAAACAAGCGGAACATATCACACACAAAACCAAAATTCTTATTCTTGCTGCTCGCCCCTCTGGAAGCATCACACTCACGGAGAACCGTCTTAACAACCTCTTCATTGGCAAGGAAGCTCATTGTGTTTTTACCGTTAATTTTATCAAAATTATCAACGATAATCTTACCACCTGTTACGATTAAGCCCTCAAATTCATTTACATCATCTGTGAAGGTCACATCACCCTTTGCAATGACAATACCTCGTACTTTTCCGCCTTTAAAGGATGTCGTATAGGTTCCGCTATCTGAGCCAATTTTAAAGGTCTGTGCTCCAATTTCCACATCTCCATCTGAAATCCATACACCATAACCGCATTCCAGTGCACAGTATTTGCTGTTTGCAGAATTCACAAGACTATAATCAAAATAATGATTAATCGGTGTAATCACTTCCTCCTTCAAGGTATGAGCCTCTGTCACAAAATCACCACTTGTACTGGAATTTGTAAGCAGCCATTTCATTTCTTTGTACTGATCCTGTAATTTTGATGAAACATTAGCTGCCAATACCGTGCCTGAGCCTCCGGTACCTAACTCCGGAGTAACATTATTACCTTCCTGAATTGCAGCGTTAATATTTGCAACTGCCTGAAGCAGTGGCTCTCTGTTATGACTGCTTGCAACAATAGTAAAAGTATCATCCACCTTTGTTGTAATTGCAGAATTGGTGTATATATTTTTATATGCATCCGCTTCTGTCTCTTCACTCACCTTCAGCATCTCAACCTGGAAATAATCATAATCCGTAATATTCACCAGTCCGTATGCCTCACCGGTTGTCATTCCATCTTCTTCCGTCTTCGTAGATTCATCAAAGAGTGCAGCATAATCTGCAATAAACTCATTCATAACGTCACTGTTTTTTAAGTCTGATTTTGAAAAATCCAGGAAGTAATATGATTTACCGGAAATAACAGTCTTAATAACCGGTATCCTGTTAAAGTTAGACCAAATGCCCTTATACGCATCAATCTGCCGCAAGCGCTCCGGCATGCTCAAGTAAAGTCCATCCTCCTCATCATGTACCGCCCAGCTAGGAATATACGCAAGCTGGTTACTCTTGATAGAAATTGCTTCACCGGTACGATAATCCTGTATTGCCGTTGCTGCCTTATTATCATCCGTCGTATAATAATCGGTTGCTTCACCGTTATTTGTGCTGGTTGTCGGATAGGAATAGTTTTTGTTCTTTACCTCGTCGGTCATTGCCTGTGTCACTTCACCATTTTTAACCGTATAGCTCACCGTCTCTGTAGTTTTTGATTCCTTTATATCTTTTGATACCTCAATATAGGACTGTCCTGCTACATACAATGCACTGACCAGTGAGAAATCCAGTGTGGTATTCTCACCATTTAGAATAATTGCACTACTATTATAATGTGCCTGACCTTCTATTCCCTGTCCGTCTGTAATACCATCAACTGTATCCTTGGTAAATTTACGCATTCCCTTCTGAATAGAAGCATCGGTGTATGTACGGTTGTCTGTGGATGCATAATTATATCCGTAATATTGACCATTTAACAACACACTGGAGGAATTCGCATTTACCTCTAAATCATCATATACATATGCCCGGGCCTTCATATTAAGAGAAGCACCCTTCAATCTTGTTCCCTCTGTATTCTGCTTTAAGGCATAGCCATCCAGAACAATTCCATCCACCCAGATATCTGCATAATCTACTGAGGAATTGGCTATATTGGAAATCGTGATATCTGCACAATTCAGTGCGGCAATCGTACCGGGAACGATAATCCGGTCAGACGCCATCACCACAGTTGCGCCATCCACATACAGACCGGAATACATGCTCTTTGTAGTGAGACCATTACAGTTTTGCAGTTCATCATCCTTATAAGAAGTAACCTTCTGAATCTGTTCCTTTTCAACCGTTGTCCCCACATCATTTACAGTCTTAAGCTCGCCCGGGTCTTCATTATAGCTCTTATTGTAAAAATCAGAGGCTGCATATACATTACCGGTAATGTTTACCTTATTACCCAGAGCAGACTTGCCTTCTTTTCCGGTAATTTCAATTCCCATATCACTAATCATGGAAAAGCCATACAAATCGCTCAAATCCGAAGAAATATTATTAAAGTTAACATCAAACTCCGGTTTTCCGATTACCAAATCCGTTGTAATGGACTGAATAAAGGTATCGGCTGCACCAACAGTCTTTCCATTTGCTTCCGAATCCTTTCTTGACCGGGCATTTACGGTACTGTATTTTGCTTCCCGCTTTAACACAAGATTGCAGACCGTTACATCATCCGTATTTTTAAGAACATTGCCGACGGAGAGCTGGACACCCTCCTGCCCATCTGTTGTAGAATCATCATAAGGATAACTCAGAAACTCTTCAAGGCGTGCCTTGACATTTGCTGAATTATTATATCTGGTATCTTTTTTTACCAGAGTCATATAGGTTTCCTTCATTATTTTATTGGCCTGGTCATTATCCATTGTAACATAGGACTTTGTCGCCGTATCATAATAAACCATAACCTCCAGCGTCTCATCATACGCCTGATTCAGCAGCTGCATGGAATCTCCACCAACGCCGGCATAAATCTCATCCATCGCCTGTTCCAGATAATAAAAATTATCTCTGGCATTAATATCATATGCCTTTAAGCGATAACACAATGCCACAGCAACCAGAATCGCCGCCACTAGAACCGCAAGGAAAGAAACGGTTGCAACAACCATTATGAAACTATTACCTTGATTTTTTTGCTTTCTCTTCTTTCTCTTCATCAAGTCTCATTGCCTCCCTTCGTTCCCTGAAGTATCGGTAGGTCTACGCTAGTGTCAATTGGACCCTCAGATTCCTCCTTAAGCCATATCTTTACCTGATAAAGGCTTCTGTTCTCCTCTGTCGCCGCATTTAGAGGGGCAACCTCCGCATCTCCGCTAACTCCGGAAACCAATGGTATAATACCCATCTTTGCGCCCGCCACCCCTTCATTCAACTTATCTTTGAACAAATTCAGCTTGCTGTCCACTGCCGGATTCACACCATTGTTTCTCTCATCCTCTGTTATTGCTGAATTTAATTTATACCAGAAATTACCAATAGCCGATTTTTCATTGCGCTTCGGATTACCCACTCCGTCTTCATTATCTCCAATATTATGATAGACATGAATGTTGCTTAAATCTGTTGTTCCCTTCTGGGCAGCTACCATATGGATTTTCACATTTTCCCTTTCACCGCCATTGAATGTAGTTTCGTTATAGAGAATCTTTCCTTCCTCCTCCGCCCCCAGCATACCGGAATTTATAATATTATCGGAATATTGTTTTGCAATCTCTACCAAAAAAATATTGACATCTGTTGTATCCTCCAGCCCACTGGTATCCACCATAATATAATCATCCGAAGAATAATCCGTATTATAGTAGCATGGATTGTACATCAGATAAATGTTAGGCAATTCCTTATCAAAGGTCTTTGCATAGGGAACATATTGGATATAATTATCTGTCCCCAGCATTCTATTGTCATCTATATAATCCAGCAGGCATTTAACCGTATATCCCTTTGTCTCGCTCCCGGATACCTCAATTGTTGTCAGCCGGGAAGCGGTGTCGCCTGCAAACAGGTCAACACCGGTACCCTCAATCTGCTGACGGTATCCCGTTTCATCCGTTTCCTTTAACACCTGAAGCTTTTTTGTCTTAAAAGATTTGGCTGCTGCTGTATCATAATTCAAGATTGTTCCATCAATTAATGCAACCTTATTATAATCAATATCCTCAACTACACCTAACGCTAAATTATTCGGGTCCAGGAAATTAACATCATTCACCTTTTTATCCACGTAATACCCATTATCCACTTCCACTCTATATGCATAGCTTGTTTTCTGGGTACCTATCTGGGTTTTTCCAGTGATGGCAAATTCTGTCTGCTTAACAACCTCCGTACTTCCTGTCACCGGATGATTTGTAATCACGGGAGTCTCTGCTGTAAAGGTTCCCGTGGTTGTACCATGCTTAACATAATATTCTTCATCCTGAATATCATCAATCGGTACGGATTTAATGTGTTCCATTAAATTCTCTGCAAACTCGTTACGGTACTGCAATTCCTTGGAAGCCGTAGAAGCCTTAAGTGATGATATAATTCCCGAAACTATGGGCATCATCAATAATACAAAGATTGCAAGCGATATTAAAATTTCAACCATACTAAAACCAGTATTTTTTTTCTTTATCATGGAACAATCACTCCAATCTATTTATATACCTTAACTGAACCTGACTTACTTGCAATATTTACACGAGGCGATACACTGTCATCTCCACTTACCTTTACATAAACCGGAAGGCTTGTCGTATTGCGGATAGTCACCCGGAGTCCAACTTCATCATCCTCATTCTTTCTCGCAGAAGACTGCAGTAAGAGCTTAATGTCCTCAGCAGAGGTCACCTCAGCCTCATAAGAGGTGGAATCGTCAAGAGTATATTTACAATAATTCTTTCCATCCTTCTCATAAAAATCAAAGGTCAGGGTAGACACACTGTTATCTGCATTTGAAATGATGCTTGCCTCTTTACCTGCACCATTCTGTCCCACAATCTTCGCAGAAACATCACTGGTTGCAGAATTTAACATAGCATAGAAATCATAATTATTCTCCAATGCTGCACCATCATTCTCATTATATTTATTCAAGCTGTTATCCGCACTGCCAGAGCTTCCAGCCTGAACATCCGTATCAAAGATATTATCCACACCAATCTCTACTTCATTCAAGTCAATCTGACGCTCCGGTCTTTCTGAACTCTCAACAGAATAACAATAAAGATCCAATGCTCCAGTATATACATTATTTTCTGCATCAAAATCTACTTCCAGAGTATTGATTGTCATACGATCCTGATATCCGGCAACATAATTCATAACATCCTTCAAGGAATCATAACTGCCATAAAAGTCAATTGGAAATGCGGCACGGAAACACTTATATGCGGCATCATCCCCTGTAATGGTAT
>ULOF01053623.1_pt1 | contig 15483 bp, 15 predicted proteins | sample 1952371 | NCBI WGS metagenome assembly ULOF01 (sample SAMEA4835597, study PRJEB28245) | human gut metagenome | biome: gut microbiome; material: fecal sample | place: Denmark | collected 2008 | reverse complement strand
CTACAGTAGTAGCCGCTTCTTTGCATTTATCATTTAATGAATCGTGCAAATGAGATAAATCTTATGAAAAAACGTGAAAAATCTATAAAAAATTGTAACATTTACTTTCTTTTTTGTTCCTTTTCCGTTAAAATGTAAATAAGTGCAAAAATAACTATGGTACGACTTGTGTAATATGTGCATAGCTTGAATAGTTATCAAAAAATAAGGAGTGGATAGAATGATATCAAATCAAATTTTACAGGATACCATCGAGGGCATTAAAGCGATTACAAGAATTGATTTATGTGTTATGGATACAGAGGGAAAAGCGTTAGCTTCAACGCTTCGGGATACAGATGAATATGAGAAATCTGTTCTGGCATTTGTGGACTCTCCTGCGGAGAGCCAGATGCTGCAGGGGTATCAGTTTTTTAAGGTATTCGATGAGAACCAATTGGAGTATGTAATTATTGCCAAGGGTGAAGCGGATGATGTTTACATGATTGGTAAGATTGCGGCATTTCAGGTGCAGAATTTGTTAGTGGCATATAAGGAACGCTTTGATAAGGATAATTTTATCAAAAATTTGCTGCTGGATAATTTGCTGCTGGTAGATATTTACAATAGAGCCAAAAAGCTTCATATTGACACAGACGTAAAACGTATAGTATTTATTATAGAGACAAAGAATGAAAAAGACACCAACGCATTGGAGACGGTGCGCAATATTTTCTCAAGTAAGGCAAAGGATTTTGTCACAGCGGTGGACGAGAAGAATATCATTCTTGTAAAAGAAGTGAAGCAGAATGAGACATACGAGGATATGAATAAGACCGCCAAGGTGATTGTGGATATGCTGAATACGGAAGCGATGTCTTCTGTCCATGTTGCCTTTGGAACCATTGTCAATGAAATTAAGGAGGTATCCCGTTCCTATAAGGAGGCAAAGATGGCCCTCGATGTGGGTAAGATTTTCTATGGCAACCGCAACATTATTGCTTATAGCAATCTTGGAATTGGACGTTTGATTTACCAGCTGCCGATTCCTCTCTGTAAAATGTTTATTAAGGAGATTTTTGAAAATCGTTCACCAGATGATTTTGATGAGGAGACGCTTACAACCATTAACAAATTTTTTGAAAACAGCCTGAATGTGTCAGAGACCTCAAGACAGTTGTATATACACCGTAATACATTGGTATACCGTCTGGATAAGCTGCAAAAGAGTACAGGCTTGGATCTTCGTGTGTTTGAGGACGCCATTACCTTCAAGATTGCGCTGATGGTTGTAAAATATATGAAATATATGGAGTCTTTGGAATACTAAGAGGAAAGGAGCACTGATATGGTAGTGCTTGAACATGTAACCATGCAATATCCAACGGGAATAAAGGCATTAGACGATGTCACATTCCGCATTAATAAGGGTGAATTTGTTTTTGTGGTTGGAAGCAGTGGTTCGGGAAAAACAACATTGATAAAGTTATTGTTGAAGGAAATGAAGCCCACAGAGGGTGAGATAACCGTAGATGATAAGAAATACAGCAAATTGAAGAGAAAAGAGATTCCAATGCTTCGCAGAAAGATAGGCGTCGTATTCCAGAATTTCCGTTTGCTGAAGGATCGGACTGTATTTGAAAACGTGGCATTTGCACAACAGGTGGTGGAGCGTCCCATGAAGGAAATACGCCGGCAGGTTCCGGCAACCCTTACCATGGTGGGACTGGCAGATAAATATAAACAGTTTCCCAAGGAGTTGTCAGGTGGCGAGCAGCAAAGAGTAGCGCTTGCCAGAGCTATCGTAAACCAGCCGGATATCATTTTGGCGGATGAGCCAACCGGTAATCTGGACCCGAAAAATTCTTTGGAGATTATGCGGCTTTTAGAGGAGATTAACCAGAGGGGAACTACCGTGGTAGTGGTTACACATAATAAAGAAATTGTCAATCTGATGCAAAAACGTGTCATAACCCTGAAAAAGGGACGGATTGTAAGTGATGAAGAAAAGGGTGGGTATAAAGATGAAGATTAACACATTGGGATATAGTGTCAAGCAGGGACTTAAAAATATCCAGAGAAACCTTCTTTTTTCCCTTGCATCCATTGGAACGATAGTGGCATGTTTGTTTCTGTTTGGTATTTTCTATTCCATTGTACTGAATTTGGAACATGAGATTACATCTATTGAAAATTCCCTGACCATATCGGTATTTTTTGAAGAGGGAACCAGTGAAAACCAGATTATGAATATTGGCGAAGTGTTAAAGAAGATGGATAATATAGATACCATTCGCTATGTATCCGCAGATAAGGCATGGAGCGATTATATTGCTGATGTGTATGATGGAAATCAGGAATATGTGGCTTCTGTATTTGGAGAAGACAATCCGTTGGAAAACTCCTCCTCTTATGAGCTGACGCTCAAGGATATTGGTAACCAAAACAAGACAGTTAAGGAAGTAGAGGGAATTTCCGGTGTCCGCAGGGTAAACAGCAGTGACAGCACAGCAAAAAGCTTGAATTCTGTAAGTAACCTGCTGGGCTATGTATCGCTTGGTGTCATTGGAATTTTACTTTTTGTATCCCTGTTTTTGATTAGTAATACGATTACAATTGGTATATCTGTCAGAAAAGAGGAGATTGCCATTATGAAACTGATTGGTGCGAAGGATATTTTTGTGCGGGCACCATTTTTAGTGGAGGGAATCATAATTGGTTTAATTGGCTCTGTTATTCCACTGGGGATTTTGTATTTTATGTATAATGCAATGACAGAATATTTAACAGAGCATTTTACAGTTGTGGCAAATCTGGTGAATTTTGTTTCGGTAGGACAGGTGTTTAAGGGAATGGCGCCTATCTCTATTCTGCTTGGAGTAGGTGTGGGATTTTTTGGAAGCTTAATTACAACGCGTAAACATTTGAGAGTATAGTATGGGAGGCTTGTAGAATGTTTAAAGGAAGAAAAGTGCTTAGTATGATATTGGTTGCTGCTTTGCTGGCAGGCGGCATTTATACATGTGATATTACAGGCTATGCAACTGCGGGAGACACTACACAGACAACCACAGAGAGTACAGAAAATGAAAATACAGAGAGTGATGGCACAGATGACGGTACAGCAGATGCATCTGTGGATAAGGCAAGGGAGGATGCAAAGGAGGCAGCTTCCAAGCGGAAGGAGGCACAGGAGATTCTTGACAATCTGAAGACGGCTAAGAGCAGTATAGAAGATTATATTATTCAGCTGGACAAAGCCCTGAATGAGCTGCAGATTGAGATTAGCCATCTGGAGCAGAACCAGAAAGAGCTTCAGGAATCAATTGAGGAAACTCAAAAGAATCTGGAGATAGCGCAGAGTGCCCAGGAGGACCAGTATGAGTCAATGAAGCAGCGCATTCAGATGGTATATGAATCGGGAAATAAACGGTATCTGGATGTTTTGTTGTCGGCTACGTCCATGACGGATATGATTAACAAGACAGAATATGTTTCCCAGGTGTCGTTATATGATTATAATATATTGAAGAAATTAAAATCTGCAAAGGAACAGGTTGCCAATCTAAAGTTGAAGCTGGATAAGGATTTGGCGAGCAACCAGGCATTGCAGAAGGAAGTAAACGAACAGAAAGAGACGATGGAGGCACTGGTGGATGAGAAAAGTGCCCAGGTTGCCCAATATAATAAATCCATAGAAGGGCAGCAGGAAGAGGTAAATAAATATGCCCAGGCACAGGCGGAAGCTGAGGCAATTATTGCTGCAGCAGAGCAGAATGGGAGCAGTAGTTCTACCAGCAGTTATTCTGGCGGAATATTTACCTGGCCGGTGCTGGGAACTAGTCCTGCAAATATCACTTCTCCGTTTGGAAACAGGGATGCACCAGTGGCAGGAGCCAGTTCCTATCATAAGGGGATTGATATTGGATGTGCTACAGGTACGCCAATTGTTGCAGCGTCTTCCGGAACGGTAATTGTTGCCGATTATAACTATGCAGAGGGCAACTATGTCTGCATTGACCATGGTGGTGGAGTTGTTACTGTTTATATGCATAATTCCTCCCTGATGGTATCCGTTGGCGAGACTGTATCTGCAGGCCAGCAGATTGCTGCTGCTGGTTCCACTGGTATTTCCAGTGGGCCGCATTGTCATTTTGGTGTGAGAGTGGATGGTACCTATGTAGACCCAATGCCATATTTTCAGTAGTTTTCACGAAGTGGTAACATTTAAGGCGTATAATAATATCTTGTTATAGATTAGGTAGCATGAAGGAAGGATAGTAATGAAAAGAAAATGGATGAAAAAAGCTGCGGTTTTGGTTCTGGCTACGGTAATGGCGTTCAGTACAACTGCCTGCAGCAGTGTCAGGATGACCAAGGGAGATGCAGAGGCGGCAGAGAGTACGAATAGTAAATCTGGGGAAAAGCTTTCTAGCAGCTCCGTCATTGGTAAGGACACAAATGGTAAATTAGAGACCATAGAAGACTTGATTGACAAGAATTTCTATTTTGAGGATGATGAGCAGGCAAAGCAGGATGGCATTATTAAGGGTTACCTGGAGGGATTGGATGACCCGTATTCTGTATATTATACGCAGGAGGAATATGCAGCCTTTATGGAGGATACGGAAGGGGAATATGTAGGTGTCGGGGTTCAGGTTTCGCAGAATGCGGATACAAAGGTAATTACGGTTGTCAAAGTATTTAATGGTCCGGCAAAGGATGCCGGAATTCAGGAAAATGATATTATTACCGAGGTAAACGGAGAGGATATCAGCGCCCAGGATATTGATACGGTGGTAGACAAAATCCGCGGGGAAGAGGGGACGGAGGTCACAATTTCCGTGTATAGAGCTGCGGATGCAAAGGATTACGATTATACCATGCCGAGACAGAAGGTGGAAAATCCAACAGTTGAGTACGAGATGCTTGCTGACAACATTGGTTATGTTCAGGTCAGCAGCTTTTACGAGGTAACTGCGGAACAGTATATTGCGGCGATAAAAGATTTGGAAAGCCAGGGAATGGAGGGACTGATTGTAGACCTTCGTGACAATGGCGGCGGGCTGCTGGATATTGCCGTGGAAATGCTTGATTTTATGCTTCCAGCCGGCAAAATTGTGTATACCGAGGATAAGGATGGCAATGTAACCAGCGAGTATAATTCGGATGAGGAGCAGCAGTTTACCAAGCCGCTTGCCGTTCTGGTGAATGGATACAGTGCCTCTGCTTCGGAGATATTTGCTGGCGCAATTAAGGATTACGGAATCGGAACCCTGGTAGGGGAGAATACCTATGGAAAGGGTATTGTCCAAAGAATGTTCCCGTTAGAGGATGGTTCTGCCGTTAAGCTGACTATTGCGAAATACTTTACTCCAAAGGGAAATGATATCCACAAGATTGGTATTAAGCCGGATGTGGAAGTGGAGCTGGATGTAGAAGCTTACAGGGAATCGAAAGGAGAAAAGGATAACCAGCTGGATGCAGCAATTAATAATATTTTAGAGAAGCTTGGCAAGAAAACCTCCGGTGGAGATAAGTCAGAGGGCGATGAGGCAGATACCAGTGAAAGCACTGCCGGAGATACCACCGGGAATAGAGAAGAAAGTAATTAGACACGGACGAAACCGGAGACAGAGCTGTCTGGAAATGAATTTTTCTTTGAATGACATAATTTATATAAGCAAAATGCATAATAATGGAATAGCCGGTTGATGGAACAGGGAAAATGAAGGATTCTGGAAAATGAGATTGTCAGAATCCTTCATTTGCTTTTTTGTAAGAAATTATAGGTTTTGTTACTGTTCAGACCTGTCTTGGTGCTGACAGTGGCAAGTTTTTGTATATTGAGGTTGTGGATTTTGTCAAAATAGGGTAGAATCGTAACAGATAAAAAATAGCAGATTGCTTCTCAATGATTTCCACAGGCAACGAGCCAGGCAGGTATGCCTGTATGCATAGTTGGTATCATTATGATTGCTATGAGACAAGGAGGAAGAAAGTGGAAAAGGAATTAGTTATCGTGTTGGATTTTGGCGGTCAGTATAATCAGCTGATAGCCCGCCGTGTACGTGAATGTAATGTTTACTGTGAGGTTCATCCGTATACAATGGGAATGGACAGAATTAAGGAAATGAAGCCGAAGGGAATCATTTTCACCGGCGGACCAAACAGCGTGTATAAAGAGGAATCTCCGAGATGTGAGAGGGAATTGCTGGAGATGGGGATTCCGATTCTGGGTATCTGCTATGGCTCCCAGCTCATAAGCTATCTGCTAGAGGGAGAGGTTGCCACGGCACCTGTTTCGGAATATGGCAAGACGGAGGTAACGGTGGACAAATCTTCCGTACTCTTTGAAGATGTGGAGGAAAAGACAATTTGCTGGATGAGCCATACGGATTATATTGCAAAGGCTCCGGAAGGCTTTCAGGTAGTTGCTACTACGCCCGTATGCCCAGTGGCAGCTATGGAATGTCCGGAGAAGAAGCTGTATGCCACACAGTTCCATCCGGAGGTTATGCATACTGTGGAAGGTATGAAGATGCTGTCTAACTTTGTGTATAAGGTCTGCGGCTGTAGCGGAGACTGGAAAATGTCTTCCTTTGTGGAGGATACCATTCGGTCGCTTCGTGAAAAGATTGGTGATGGCAAGGTACTTTGCGCGCTGTCAGGCGGAGTGGACTCTTCCGTAGCAGCGGTATTACTTTCCAAGGCTGTGGGTAAACAGCTTACCTGTGTGTTTGTAGACCAGGGTCTGCTTCGCAAGGATGAGGGAGATGAAGTTGAGGCGGTATTTGGACCGGAGGGACCTTATGATTTGAATTTTATCCGTGTAAATGCACAGGAGCGTTTCTATGCAAAGCTGGCTGGTGTAACGGAGCCGGAGGCAAAGCGCAAGATTATTGGTGAGGAATTCATCCGTGTATTTGAAGAAGAGGCAAAGAAGATTGGTGCAGTGGACTTCCTTGTTCAAGGTACGATTTACCCGGATGTGATTGAATCTGGTCTTGGAAAATCTGCCGTGATTAAGAGTCACCATAATGTAGGCGGATTACCGGATTGTGTTGATTTTAAGGAAATTGTGGAACCGCTTCGTCTTTTGTTCAAGGATGAGGTAAGAAATGCAGGACGTGAGCTGGGGATTCCGGAGTATCTGGTAAGCCGCCAACCGTTTCCGGGACCGGGACTTGGAATCCGTATTATCGGGGAAGTGACGGCTGAAAAGGTTCGGATTGTACAGGAGGCAGATGCGATTTACCGTGAGGAGATTGTAAAGGCCGGTGTGGATAAGAATTTAGGACAATATTTTGCGGCACTTACGAATATGCGGAGTGTTGGCGTTATGGGGGATGAGAGAACCTATGACTATGCGGTGACGTTGAGAGCGGTGACGACAAGCGATTTCATGACTGCGGAGGCGGCACAGATTCCTTGGGAGGTATTAAGTGTTGTGACAAGCCGGATTGTGAATGAGGTTAAGGGGGTTAATCGGGTATTGTATGATTGTACCGGGAAGCCGCCGGCGACAATCGAGTTCGAGTGAGGTAAAAACGCTGGAAAGCCCCGAAAATAGGGTGTTTGCGAAAATGCTTCTTGCAAATTTTTTGCAAAATTTTGTGTACTCAATATAATACATGTATCAAAAAGACAGAAATTCCGGATTTTGGAATTTCTGTTTTTTTGATGTTCTTTTTTCAGAGATTCCAAACTTAGCCTTTTGTTGCGGCTGATATTTAGGAGCAGCTAATGGCTCAAATTTTGTGGCTTATAGGCTCTGCCAGTCTGCATAGTTTTCTTTTCCTATGTAGTCATCACAGGAATTAGGCCAGTTCCATTTCCAGTTGTTGTATTGGTCGAAAGTGATTGTACCTTCTTGCAGCTCTGTTTTGCGGAGCGACCATTCAGCGAGGAAATCGTTTACCAGACCATAGTGCATGACGATGCCGAAGGGCGGATAGCTGTGCTTGGATTCCGGTTCATTGTAGCTGCCCCTGTACTCCCATGAGTTATCCTTTGGATATTCCGGCTGTAAGGGGAAAAGGTCAATGCCGTTTTTGATATCCAGCCAGAACAGCGTTTCCAAAACATCCTCAGCCGCACCAAGGTCATAGTTTTTGATGGAGATATAGGAGACTTTCAATGCTTTTGCTATCAGCATCAGGGTATCCTGCTTGGGGGCTTTGGCATTGCTTTCGTACTGACGGATGCGGACATCTGCGGTACTTTCCGAAAAGCCGCAAAGTAGCCCTAGTTGCTTTTGTGTCATTTTCCGGCTGTTGCGGATGTATTTGATACGTTCACCTTGTGTCATGGTTACCTCCAATCGGAGCAGGGAATGAAAACTGTTTTTGTCCTGCCCTATGTTATTTGTAAACACAGTTATGTGTGTTTGGTGTTATAGAAGTGTTTGAATCAGTGCTTTTAACCATAGTAACATCATAACACAGAATGGGGAAAAAGAAAAGAACCAAAAAAAGTTCTGAAAAACACTTGACAGAACCATAATGAGTTCTATATAATGACAATACGATACAGAACTTAAATTAGTTCTGAAAGAGATGATACATAGTGGTTTTCAGGATAAACATTAGCGGGCTGGATGTGTAAATACCCGAACAGAGCAGAATGGTAACCGTAAACCACGAATTTTGAATAAGGGGGTAAATGCCATATGGAAGGAATGAAGAAGTTGTATGTGCAGGCAGATGAAATCTGCGAGGACTGGGGCGTAAGTAAATCACAGGCTTACAAGATGATTCAGGAACTGAACCGGAAGATGCTTCAGGAGAATCCAAATCTCATTGTGCTTGCGGGCAAGGTCAACCGGAAGTATTACGAGCGTTGCTGTGGCATGGCGGAGTAACGGAAACGGTCAGATTTTATAACTTATGTTTTATAGGGCGGTTTCCACAGGAGGCTGCCCGGAAGGAGGAATGGCATGTCGGTAAGTAAATTAAAAGACGGAAGCGGATGGAAAGTGTATATACGTTTCGTGGACTGGCAGGGGAAAAAGCAGGTACACACCAAGCAGACCTTTGAGACGAAACGGGACGCATTAAATTATGAGAGGGATTTTATCCAGAAGAAAAGCAGGGATATCCAGATGAACTTTGCAAAATTTGTGGAGATTTATCTGGAGGATATCAAGCCGAGGATAAAACTCAATACGTTTATGACGAAGAAACACATCATTGAAACCAAGATACTGCCTTATTTTGAAAATAAAAGTCTGGCGGAGATTGATTCTACGGATGTGATCCAGTGGCAGAATGTATTGCTGTGTGCCAGAGACGGGAATGGCAAAGCATATGCGGCAACGTACCTGAGGACGGTGCAGAACCAGCTCAGTGCGATTTTCAACCATGCCCACCGATTTTACGGTCTGCCGGATAATCCGTCCAGCAAGGCAGGAAAAATGGGTAAGGCGAAAGCAAAGGAAATGCTGTTCTGGACAAAGGAAGAGTATGAGAAGTTTTCCGATGCCATCAAGGACAAACCGATTTCCTACTATGCGTTTCAGGTGCTTTACTGGACCGGAATCCGGGAAGGCGAACTCCTGTCGTTAGTAAAATCAGACTTTGACCTTGTAAAGCGTAAGCTGACAATCAGCAAATCCTACCAGCGTATCAATGGAGAGGATATCATTACTTCCCCGAAAACGGAGAAAAGCAATCGTGTCATAGATTTGCCGAAGTTTCTCTGTGACGAGATGGAAGATTATTTTGGGATGTTTTACAGTCTTGCGGAAGATACCAGACTGTTTCATGTTTCCAAAAGTTATCTGCACCATGAGATGGACAGGGGATGTAAAAAGGCGGGAGTGAAGAGAATAAGAATTCATGACATCCGCCATTCGCACGTTGCACATCTCATCTCGCTTGGCTTTACCCCGGTGGAGATAGCAGAACGCCTAGGGCATGAGGGGATTTCTGTCACTTACACCTATTCCCATCTTTATCCGTCTAAGCAGAAAGAGCTGGCGGACAGGCTGGATGCGGATCATGGAAACGGAGATATGCTGGATGGATTGACGGAGGAAAGGGAGGGCGATGTGGACGAAAATGCAAAATAAAGTGCAGGCGAGGATTTGAAGAAGGAGGCAGAGTATGGCAAAGATTTACAGAAGGGATAACCTGATTGCTGGTGTGACACCAAAACCAAAGTCAAAAAAGCGGAAACGGAGTGTCATTATGAATTTCAGGGTATCACCGGAAGAGAAGCAGCTCATTGATGACCGGATTGCATTATCCGGTCTGGGCAGGGCAGATTATTTCATTAAAAGCTGTATGCACCAGAAGATAAGCACGTTTGGGAATATACGGACATTTGAGGAAATTAAGAGGAAGATGTTGCTGATTGATAAGCATTTACAGGAAATAGAGAGAACGGAGGAGTTGGATGTGGAAATATTGGAATCTCTGCGGATGATACTGGAAATGCTGGATGGTTTGGAGAATGGCAAAAAACAGCCATAGAAAGGAAGGTACTTATGTTTTATAAGGACAAGAATTTATTACTTTGCGGACTGGATCATGGTTTTTCCACTATGAAAGGCACGCATGCCATTTTTGACAATGGAGTGGAACAGCTTGGTGGGGAAGCAACCCTATCCAACAATACCCTTGTTTACAATGGAAAAAATTATAAAGTTGGCGAGGGAAGATTGCCTATGATGAAAACCAAAACAGAGGATGAGAGTTATTTTCTGCTGACACTGGCAGGAGTGGCAAAGGAACTGGATGTGTATTACAAGCAAAGTACCGATGTCATTCTGGCGGTGGGGCTTCCGTTCAGCCGCTTTGGGCAGGAGAAACAGGAGTTTCGTGAGTATCTGTACCGGAAAGGGGAGATTTGTTTTCGGTACAGTGGTAAAGATTACCGGATTTGCATTAAAGATGTGCTGGTATTTCCACAGTGTTACGCTGCGATTGCAGACAGGATGCGGATGTATGGTGCAGAAAGTCTGATAGTGGATATCGGGAGTAAGACGGTGGATGTAATCCATGTCCAGAAATATGTTCCGGTGGAACGGGAAAGCACCAGTATTCCGGAGGCATTGATTCAATGTATGGAAAATATCAAAAGCAGTGTGTATCAGATTTGCAATAAGAAAGTAAGTGAAGATATCATTCGTCAGATGATTGTGGATGGCGATGCCATGATACCGGAAGATTGCAAGTCGGTTATCACAGATGGGTTGCAGAATTTTGCAAAGGGGATTGAAGCGAAGTTGTCAGAGCTGGGATTTGACTTGGAGATGATGTCTGTGGTGTATGCCGGAGGCGGTGCAATGGTGATGAAACGCTATGGAACGATGCGGGGAAATCATGTGCATTATCTGGAAGATATCCGGGCAAATGCCAGAGGGTATGAGTATCTGGCAAGGCAAAAATGCAAGTTATGACATTTTATGGGTGCCAGGATAGCTTTATGGGAGAGGAATGTTTCCCATAAAGCTGCTGTACTCATTATTTTATCTGTAATTATGGGAAGGAGCAAACGGATGGCAGGGAAAAAGGAAGTGCAGAAAACGGTTGCTTTTCGGCTGAATATTGCGAAGGAAGAAGAACGGGAATTGTACCATGCCATTATGAGGCATGGCAGAGGCAGGGAGAATGACATTTACGGGAGTTCCGGTGCCTATGTGAAAGCAGCTCTCAGGCATTACCACAGACAGGAAAGCGAACTGGAGTTGCAGGAGCAGTATCAGCAGGAAATGCGGGGATATCTGAAGGAACTGGCAGAGTTGCAGAGGGAAGTATTTCTGGATGGATTGTCAGAGCATGATAAAAAACTGGCTGATACAGTGGCGGAGGCAGTGGTGCGTGCAGTTGGCGGTATTAAGGTTTCCGGTATTGGAACAAATGAGGGGCAGGATATCGGAAACTTCGGAAAGCAGCTTGCAGTCAATCCGGCAGAGAATATGACAGTTGGAGAGACTAAAACGCAGCAGGGCGACAGCATGGAGGAGATTGGGGCAGAGGAAAGTCTGCCGGAGGAAGTTTTTTATTATCTGTCAAATCTATAGCAGAAAGCGGAGAACAATGTGTTTTGCAGGCAGAATCAATGATAGAAATGACTGTCAGAGCAGGGAGATATAGAGTTAATCTTTATTTTTTGTTTCACAGTATGTTTGACAATGTTGCACAGTTTGTCAAACAGCAGAAATTAGATGGAATATGTGTTTAACAAAGTGTGCAACAAAATGGTAACGTGTTAAACAAGTATGGTGGGCATTATGCGGATGTTTTGATAAAAAATAACATTTGTTTTTCCCGCATTTGTTGCAGGAGCAGATCGGCTGTCAGGCAGCCGAGTGATTTTTCTACGGTAATGGACGAGCAGAAAACAATCCTCTGAAACAGAGCATTGTTTTCCGCTCACCCATCCCCTATGGAAAATCACAAAACCACTATCATCCCCTTTGAGATTTCTGAAGATTTTTTCGGGTGTGGATGCAGAAAAAGCAACGCTCTTTCAGAGGCTGCTTTCCCCACATCCACACCCCTCAAAAATCACCGGAATCGTGGCGGGGATGATAGGCAAGTTTCGCAAAACGGCATGCCATTTTGCACCGGATGCACCCTGTTCGGGCACATCCTAAACTTGCAGGGGAGCACAGCTCCCCTTAACCCCTCAGTTCGCTCTCCGAAAAATGAAACTACGAAACTTCCATTGGAAGTTTCTCCGTTCTATTTTCGGATTCGCTGGGGAATCTACCCGCCACATTATATTTTGCACAGGCAGATGTTTTGTGGATGCTTTTCTGTAAATGATGCAATTTGTATCAATGGCAAACCAATTTTGGAAATGTGCGGACAGCTTTTTTGTGAGATGTTTTATCAGGGAAAAATTTGTTAAACACATGTTTTTTTGGGGGGGGGAATAGTTTATCGTATTTTGTCAGCAGAAAAATTTGCATGCAAAAGTACTGATTGTATTTTTTGCATGTCAATAAACAGAGAGTAATCATTAATTATCATTTGAGCGATTTGAGAAGGGGGAATTTTATGAGGAGAAGAAATAAAAACGTATCACTTCGGATGACGGAGGATGAATATGCAGCCTTTACTATGAGAGTGGCAGAATCCGGTCAGACACAGCAGGCATTTATTATCAACTCTGTATTGGGGGCAAAAGTTTCCGGCAGGGAGGAAGTAAAGGAATTACAAAAGTTGAACGGACGGTTTGCCGACACCAATAGGCAGTTACGGGGTATGGCGACCAATATCAACCAGATGGCGCATGTGGCAAATGGCTATGGGCAGATACCACAGCAGGCACAACTGGAACAGTTGTACCAAGAGCTACAGTTGTTCCGAAAGGAGTGTGATGTTACTTGGCGATTAATAAGACAATCAATAAGTCTACAAAAAGTCATGGAGCCATGCGGAACTGTATCGAATATGTGACAAGAGTGGATAAAACCAGAGGGGAACTGGTGGAGATTATCGGTCCTTATGAGCCGGATGTCATTACTTATGACGAGGTGTATCAATCTTTTCTGGAAGAAAAACGGATTTGGGGCAAGGATTCCGGCAGGATGTATGCCCACAACATTATTTCATGGCATGAGGACGAGACAATCACACCGGAGCAGGCATTGGAGTTTGGAAAGGAATTTGCGGAACAGTGGTTTGCTGGATTCCAAAGTTTGGTAGGCGTGCATATCGACCGAAATCATGTGCATTGCCACATTGTAACCAATTCCGTCAGTTTTATAGATGGTCACAAGCTGCACAATACCAAGAAAGATTTGCAGCGTATGAAGGATTTTACCAACCGGATGTGCATCGAGCGAGGGCTTAGCGTGGCACAGAAGGGTAAAGATTTTCATGGAAATAAATTGGAACAGGGAACGGTCAGTGCATGGAGCAAGGATAAATACCATCTGATGCAGAATGAGGCAAAAGATAGTTTTGTAGCAGACTGTGGCATTGCCTGTCTGGACGCAATGGAGACGAGCAGTAGCCGGGAAGAGTTTATCCAGAATATGGCAGAGAGGGGATGGAGCGTGACGTGGAAAGATAGCAGAAAGCATATCACGTTCCAAAATACAGAGGGGAAGAAAGTACGTGACAGCAATCTTTCCAAGACATTTCATCTTGATATATCAAAGGAGGCGTTGGCAAATGAATTTGAGAGACAGGCGGCAGCCAGAGAACAGGCCGCCCGATATGAGCGGGAGTTTGCAGACAGATGGGAGCGAGAAAACGAAGAATTGGAGCGATACTATATCGAAGTACAGGACGCTGCTAGCGGAGCAGTACGAAACGATTCGCACACAGAAGGCGACCATCAGCGGGCAGGAGAGGATTATCCGTCAGCAGGTGCTGGATATCGGAGAGCAGGGCAGGACAATATCAGAGCTGAGAAACAGTTTGGAACAGAGCAGAGCCAATCTGGCAGAAACAGAAAACAATCTGAGAGAACAGCACGAGAGCGATCTATCCGAGAAGGATTCGCTGATCTTGCAGGCACAAAATCTGGCACAGGACTGGAAGAAGAAAGCCGAAAAAGCAGAGCAGGATATGAATCGGATGGAACAGAATCATTCCTCACAGATATCCAAGCTCAAGTCCGAGATTCAGAATCTCAGCGACAAAATCGTGAAACTGAACGGTGCCGACTTGATACTGAAAGAGAACGAAAGGCTAAAGAAACAAAACGAGGAATTGCAAAGGAGCGAGAGGAAAGTAAGGGAAGAGGCGGAGAAAGAGGTCACTCACGTTAAATCGGAGTATTGCCGGAAAGAGCAGGAGCTGGGTCGCTTGGTTGCGGATGCGGAACAGGAAAAACAAAAGGCATTATCTTTACAATCCGTTGTGCAGAAACTTACTGACCAGAAAGCAAAGCGGCTGACAAAGGATAACCGCAGATATTGGCAGATTTGGTATCAGACGAAAAAGGCAGCAATGCAGGGGTATGTGGGTATATTGACTTTGATATGCTTTGTGACAACGGGGCTGTCGATTATCCGGCAAAAGGTGTTTTGTAAGGATGTCATTGAATTTTTTCGAGAATTAGGGAAAGGAATTTATGTGTTTGCGGTTCGTATCCATACTACTATTTTATCAATAGCAGCGCTAACAGAGAATGTGCCAAATGATATGGCAGCGGTTATTCTGAAATGGGGTATGGTGGTATTGTTATGGGCGATACCAGCAGCATTGATAGGACTTGGAATATATAAGTTTTGGGAGAAGTATGGGGAAGATATCCGAAAAGGAATTGATGTATGGAACTGTTCCATAGGGGTGGTTGCCTTGACAGGACTGGTGTATTTCGGGGATTATGTGAAAGAGATTGTGTCTATCAATCTTTTTGGAATGTGGCTTTTGGTGGATATTCTGCTTGTGCTGACGGGCTGGTATGTGTGGGGGTGCAAAAAGCACCGAGGCTGGTGCTGATGTAGAAAAGGTATGATGTGATTTTTGGGGCTGCCTGTGTGCAGTAAGCAATAAGTGATGCGAGCATTGGGGAAGGAAGGATTATTGGAAACCA
>ULOF01001968.1_pt1 | contig 15533 bp, 10 predicted proteins | sample 1952371 | NCBI WGS metagenome assembly ULOF01 (sample SAMEA4835597, study PRJEB28245) | human gut metagenome | biome: gut microbiome; material: fecal sample | place: Denmark | collected 2008 | reverse complement strand
CGGCCAGCGAACCGGTAAGACCTACTCCCATATATACCAGGCTGTTTACGAAACGGGTACAGGGATTGGTAAGGGAGGAAAAGAAAATTGCACGCAGGGAGCACTTTTCCAGTCTTCCGTTAATTTCATCAAAATCCTCCATAACCGCAGCTTCCCTGCCAAAGGCCTTCACTTCTTTATGATTGGTAATCATTTCATTAATCAGAGTTGTCTGCTCGCCTCTCGTCGTAGACTGCAGCTGGAACATCTTAAAGGTCTTCTTTGCAATAAAGGAAGCAACAAACAGGGATACCGGCGTAATCAATACAACAACTGCGGTAATTCCCACATTTTCAGAGAGCATAAAAAGCAGGGTTCCGAGAATCGTAATTACACCTGTAAATAACTGGGTGAATCCAAGAAGCAGACCATCCGCAAATGTATCCACATCTGCTACCACACGGCTCATAATATCACCATGGGAATGTCCGTCCAGATACTTAAGAGGCACCTTCTGGATCTTGTCAAAAGCCTTTTCACGGATATCTTCAATAATACTGTATACAATATGGTTATTACACAGGCTCATAATCCACTGGGCTGCTGCCGTAAGAAGAATCACAACACCCATTTTTACAAGAAGCTGCCTGAGTATATACCACCAATCAAAATTACTGTCAACCGTCTCCCGGAATGACGGAAGAAAATGTAACAGAACATCCACCGCATCTCCGGTAAGAATCGGAAGATATAACGTAAATACAACGGAAACGGCTGCCATTATAATTGCTGCAATGAGCCAGAATCGATAGGGCTTCATATATTTTAATACTTTAACCAGCGTTTCCTTCTGCTGTCCTTTATCCATCTTCGCTGCCTTTGCCATGCCTACGCCTCCCTTCCGTCCTGCTGCTCCGTTTTCTTTTCTACCTGTGTATCATAAATTTCCCGATAGGTTTCGCAGTTCTTTAATAATTCCTCATGAGTTCCAAGACCAACCACATCACCATCGTCCAGTACAAGGATCTGATCGGCATGCATCAGGGAAGAAGCTCTCTGTGATACAATAAACACAGTCATATCTCCGGGCAATGCCTTGATTGCCTGCCGGAGCTTTAAGTCGGTTGCATAATCAAGCGCAGAGGAGCTGTCATCCAGAATCAGAATTTCCGGCTTTCGTACCAAAGCTCTTGCAATGGACAGACGCTGCCGCTGTCCACCGGAAAGGTTCCGTCCCTCCTGTTCAATCATGGTATCAAGACCATCCTCCTTCTGTTCCACGAATTCCTTCGCCTGTGCGGTTTCCAGAGCCTTCCAGATTTCTTCATCGTCTGCTCCTTCGTTCCCCCAGAACAGGTTCTCCCGGATCGTACCACGGAACAACACCGCTTTCTGTAACACCATGCCGATCTTCGACCGGAGCTTTTCAGGCTCCATATCCCGGACATCAATGCCATCCACAAGAACACGTCCACGTGTCACATCATAAAATCTCGGAATCAGGTTCACCAGTGTAGATTTACCGGAGCCGGTGCCTCCGATCACACCAATGGTCTCACCCTTTTTCACCTTCAGGTTCACATCGGAAATGGCTTCGTCGCCGCCCTCATTGTAGGCCATGCCGACCTGATCAAAGACCACCTTGTACGGGCAGTCCTCCCTGGGTAGCTCTTCACGCGACAGCCTGATGCCTGATTCACCGCTGCCCTTCTTTGGCTCTGTCAGCTTCATATCATCCTGCATGGGGCTTTTCCCGGTCTCTCCGTTCTCTTCAGAAAAGCCTGCCGGAATTTCCATAACAGCTTCAATACGATTACCACACGCAATCGCCTTGGTTACGGTAATAATCAGGTTCGCAAGCTTAATCAGTTCTACCAGAATCTGGGACATATAGTTGATGAGTGCCACAACCTGTCCCTGAGAGAGAATGCCGCCTTCTATCTGCAGCGCACCTACATAAATGAGTGCCATCAGACCGCCATTGATAATGATATAGGTAACCGGATTCATCAGTGCCGACACTCTTCCGGCAACGACCTGCACATTACGTAATACCCGGTTTTCCCTCCGGAATTCTTCAATTTCTTCCGGCTCCTTTGCAAAAGCCCGGATGACTCTCGAACCGGTTAAGTTTTCACGGGTGGTACGCATGACCTGATCAAGATTAGCCTGCACCCGGCCAAACATTGGAATGCTGATTAACAGAATGGCAAATACGACTATGAGCAATAACGGGATCACCACTACAAAAATCAACGCTGCCTTTACATCTACGGTAAATGCCATAATCATGGCGCCAAATACAATGAAGGGCGATCTTAAGAACAGACGAAGAACCAGATTCACACCATTCTGTACATGATTGACGTCACTTGTCATACGGGTAATCAGCGTTGCCGTCCCCTGACTGTCCATCTGTCCGAAGGTCAGCTTCTGAATATGCTCAAACAGGGCATGGCGCACTTTCGTGGCAAACCCGACAGCAGCCTTTGCCGCAAAGAACTGTGCCGTTACCGAGCTGGTAAGACCTATAATCCCAAGAGCCACCAGAACCAGTGCCATCTTCACAATGTAGCCCTTATCCTGAGCAGGGATACCAACGTCAATCATCGATGCCACAACCAACGGAACAATAAGCTCAAAAGAAGCCTCCAGCAATTTAAACAGAGGCCCCAGAATACTTTCTTTTTTATAATCTTTTAAATATATGAGTAATTTTCGCATTTTACTTCCACCCGTTTTTACATCCACCTGAAATCACGCAACAGTTCAGCCTTATCTCAAGAAGTTCTCAATAATGACAGCTTCCGCTTCTTCCTCATTCAATCCAAACGTATTGAGCTTGATCAGCTGTTCATTATTAATTCTTCCGATTGCTGCTTCATGGATGATTGCCGCATCCACATGCTTTGCATCAATCTCCGGAATAGAACACACCTGTGCCTGATCCATGATAATAGAATCACACTGGATATGTGCATGGCATAATGCTTCACCGACTGCTTTCGGATGAAAGGTCTGTTTCGAGGTTCCCTTCGCTACCGATCTCGATATAATCTGGGCACTGCTGTCTGCTCCCTGCAAAATAACATCAATATCTGAAACCGCCATCTGCCGGTCATGGGTCATCAGCTTCTCGGTTACAAACAGCTTACAGTTCTCCCCAATGAAAATCTCCGTATCACGCTTCGTAGAATCCACACCCTCAATCTGAACCGTTTCCATATTAAAGATGGAATCCTTTACCATATACACCTTCGTCATCGGATTTAAGATGCGGGCTCCGGTTCCCTCACCTTCCCCATAATGCTTCTCTTCATAACGGACATTGCAGCCGGTTCCGATATGGAAGGTATGAATTCCGTCATGGCGGCTGTCGTTACATCCGCTGTTATGAATTCCGCAGCCTGCAACGATCGTTACCCTTGCTCCATCCTCTATATAGAAATCATTATACACCTCATCGGTCATTCCCGAAGTATTGACAACAACCGGAATATGCACGTATTCACCGTCGGCATCACCACTGATTATCACGTCGATTCCCGGCTTGTCCTCCTTGCGCTTAATCTTAATATGCTCGGAGTCCCCATGACAAAGCGGATAACCATTGTATCTTAAATTATAAGCACCCTCCTGCTTAAACCCAACACCATCAATTTTATCAAGAACTCCCTGTGTAATTGCATCAATTTCTGCCACAATTCTCTTCCTTTCGTTTCTCTATTATCTAATAAATTCGTAGTAACCGTTCAGTACCTTCACAGTTACGATGCAAAATCCATTCCAAATCGGCTTCGCCGATGGGATTTTGCATTACTGAATCATTTTCTTACGGTCTCAGCAGTAAATGCTTTGACCTGTACTGAATAGTTACAATTCGTAACTATTCAGACCTCATTCGTAAAACCGCTGCTAACGCAGCTTTTCACATTCTGTCGGAAGATTACTCTCCATTAACATCGGGTACACCTCTTCCTTCGTACCGAGGGCTGCAACCTTTCCATCCCGGATCACCATAATACGGTCTGCCATCCGGATAATCCGTTCCTGATGGGAAATTAAAATCAGGGTTTCCTTCTTTTCCTTATGGAGCTGCTCGAACTGCTTTACCAGCATGGAAAAGCTCCACAGATCAATCCCCGCCTCCGGTTCATCAAAGATGCAGAGCTTATGCGGCTTGGCAAGCACTGACGCAATTTCAAGCCGTTTCATTTCACCACCTGAAAGAGTCGCATCAATCTCCCTCTTTAAATATTCCTTCGCGCACAAACCCACACGACTTAACAGATTACAGCAGGTGTCTTCGGAAAGCTTCTCCCCTGCAGCCAAATTCAAAAACCGTTCTACGGTCATTCCCTTAAAGCGCGGCGGTTGCTGGAATGCAAACCCGATTCCCGCTTTTGCACGCTCCGCAATCGGGAATTCCGTAATATCCTGTCCATCCAGTAAAATCTGTCCACCATCCGGCTTCTCAATTCCCATAAGAAGCTTCGCCATTGTCGACTTACCTCCGCCATTGGGACCGGTAATCACCAGCATCTCTCCATCCGGCACTGCAAAACTGATATCTTCAATAATACTCTTTTCCACACCATTATCCAACGGGTGGAAAACGAGGTTTCTCACTTCAAGCATAACTGCCTCCGTATTTTCTATTTTATTACTCTTTATGTATATTTCCCACTACTTGCGCCAATTAGTATAACACATGGCGAAAAAAAAAGCACCTACCTATTGTAGTAAATGCTTGTTATCAGTAACCCATTGTTATTGTTCAAACTCGGCTATTCATAGGCTGCCGGATTGCACAGATTGGCTGACAATAAAAATCCCTATGGACGGTGGTTCGCCCATAGGGATCTGCTTTAATCATACACAGAGTCCATATCCCATTCAAGAATTTCGCCTGTATTTGCGTCAATAGTAAATTCGTATTCCATATCACCGTAAATGATCTTGCCCTCATATTCCGGACGATTATCATCGTAATCCAGCTTCCATTCATAGATGTCTTTTTCCGTTGCTCCGGACACACGTGCAAGAGCTGTCTGCTTCGCAGTCTCTTCGTCAGTCGTAACGCCGCTTCCGGTATCAGGGCTGTTTTTCGCTTCATAGCCGGATTTAATTACCTCACCGGTAGCGACCTCTATCTCATAATCGTACTTCGCACCATTTGCGTACCACTCAATCTCATAAACCTGACGGCCATCCTCATAGTCCAGCTTTAATTTGGTAATGTCCGCTTCCGTTTCCGGAACACCCGCATGAGCCAGTGCAATCTCCTTCGCCCTTGCCTCGTCAATCTCACCTGTTGAATTCTCTATGACTGGCGCATCGGTCTGTGTAGGAGTGGTCTGCGCTGGAACCGTCTGCTCCTTCGTCTCACCCATACTGTCGGTCTGTGTCTGTGCCTGACTGTTCTGCAGCTGATTTAATACAGGAATGTTACTGCATCCGCTCAGTACTGCAGCCAATGAAAACGCCGCACCGGTTAAAATCCATTTTTGTTTCATAAGTTCCCTCCAATCCATACATATATAGTCCATTATAGTCCATGCAAATATATAGCTGGAAGTCTAACAAACAATGACCCACCTTGTCAATAGGTAAATTCCCACACATGATAAGAAATAATTCAGCCACGCCCATGCATAAGCTTATTACCATATTCACAGAATATCAGTTGTCAAACAAATCATCTCCCAGAATAACATTCTGAACTGAACCAGAATATTTACTTTGTTTATAACCGTTTCCGCAAATCAACGTGATATGAATGGCCTCTTTCGTCCCCATCTCTTTTTGGAACTGCGACAACCGGTTCATGATTTTTTCATGCTCCTCGGCATCCAGAGAGTATGCTTCGTTCGTGTACTTCATTTCACAAAGATTAATCACACCATCTTTTCTGCTGATAATTAAATCAATCTGTGCTCCCTTTTCTGTATTGCTGCTTTTCCATGCAAATTCATTTGTTTCAATTCCACTAATTCCCAAAGCGGACTTTATCTGATTAATATGATTCAGGCATACAATTTCAAAAGCACTTCCTCTCCAGGAATTATACCCTGGAGAATTGATATAATCCTTCCAGGAGTCAAATTTTTTATTCTGAATAAACCGGATGCTAAATAAGGTGAATGGATCAATTAATTGGTAGAGTGAATCATTTTCCGCTTTCGAGAAATTATTATATTTTCGGATAAACCCACATTCCTCCAATTCGCGGAGATCTTTTGTCAAAACAGATCCCCCTCCGATTTCTTTTTCTTTTGAAAGCTCCGCTCTTGTCAGCCCGTCTTTTTTCTTCGCCAGAGCTTCAAGAATTGCCATATGCTTCTCCGGCTTATCATATAGTGAACGAAACAAATTATCATATTCATCATAAAGATAGCCATATTCTTTAAAGCATAACTCATTAATGTTCTGTGCAAGACTAAGGCGCGAATCCAACAGGTTCAGATATTGCGGTATGCCTCCAAAAACCATATAACTCTCAATCATCTGATTTCTGGGCATAACGATATCATTAAGCTCAAATAGTTTTTCGCATTCTGCCAATGAAAACGGAGCAAGGTGTATGCGTTTCGTGACCCTGTTATGAAAACCCTTTTTATTCGTAAGAAGATTTGTAATGATCCATGATGTTGCAGATCCGCAGACAACTAACACCAGATCCTCCTGCGCAGATGCCCAACTGTTCCAGAAATAGTCAAGCGCACTTTTAAAATCAGACTTTGCAGTATCCATCCATGGAAGCTCATCAAGAAAGACCACTCTTTTGTTATTAATTGGTTCACGGTATATTCGATCACTTTCAAGAAGTTTCCTTAAGCGCACAAAAGCTTCAAACCAATCTTTCGGAGCCTTCTTTTCCATATCCCCATATTCCACCAGACTGGCCGCAAAACCACGAAGCTGTCCCTTTGTTTTCTCATCCGTAAGTCCTGTAGCATAAAAAGAGAACTGTTTATTAAAGAACTCCCGGACAAGATAGGTCTTTCCGACTCTCCTTCTTCCATAAACAACAACAAATTCAGGCCTTTTAGACATAAGACACTGCATCAGCTCATCCTTTTCCCGTTTTCTTCCAACGATCTTCATATTATCACCTTTCTCTCATAAACCGCCGCAAATCAACTTATTATTTATATTATGGCGAGTTATGTGTTGTTTTTATATTATAAATCGCCAGCATTACAATTTCAAGTTATTTGGAATACATTTTACGGTGCTTTTGTAGGGATTGCTCTTGCGAATCATCTTAAAGAAGCTGTATACGGAATTTTCAATGCATTCCCTGTCTTCCTTAACGAAGCTTCCGTCAGAAAATTTTCTGTGTGCCCAAGCTTCCGTCAGAAAATTTCTTGTTGACATCCAATAATTACAATGCTATTATGCTTGCAAGAGCAACGAAGCTTTTAAAAAGTTTCGTTGCTCTTTTTTATTCTGCAGAATTCCAAAAACAAACGAGAGGAGAAACCATTATGAGTATGACACCTATGAACAACTTTGATTACCTCGAAAGAGTGAAATTTTCCGAAGAGCTTGCTGAAATTGAGGCTGCAAAAAAAGCAAGTGGTATGACCTATGAAGAGCTTGCTGAAAAAATCGGCGTAAATAAGGTCTGGCTGACCAGTGCCATCAAGGGTCAACAGTATGTACCCGAAGAGTATTGCCTGAAACTGGCTGAGGTACTCGGCATTGATTCCAAAATCACTATGGTTTTAAGCGAACATCCCTATAAAGGTAATACGGATCCTGTACTTTACAGATTACATGAGGTGCTCGATACCTATGGTCCTGCAATTAAGGAAATCATCCACGAAAAGGGCGGTAATGCCATTATGAGTGCCATTGATTTCGGCATTGATGTAGATATTCAGAAGGATCCTCACGGAGACCGGGTAATTATTACATGGAACGGTAAACTTCTTCCATATAGCAAACAGGGACAATATCCCTGGTAAATAACAAAACATACCGGAAGGAGTGATTGTATGGAAACTGCTGTAATAGAGAAGATCTCTAATGTTGCCAGAGTAAAAGCTGACTATGCAAAAAGCAGTTTTTTGAAATGCTTTGTATATTCCATGTTTGCAGGTGCATATATAGGAATTGGCATAACATTAATTTTTACCCTCGGTGCACAGATAAGCGGATCTGAATATACTGCCGGACTCACAAAGCTTGTTATGGGTGCAAGCTTTGGCCTGGCACTTTCAATGTGTATTATGTGCGGTAGTGATCTGTTCACAGGAAATAATCTGCTCATGGGAGTAGGTGCTATGACCCGGCGTGTTTCCTGGCTGGAAGCATTTCATGTCTGGGGAATAAATCTGATCGGTAATCTTGCAGGTTCCCTATTGGTTACCTGGATTATTAAAATGAGCGGACTGTTAAATAATGAGCAATTTGGCACGTTTGTTGTAACGATGAGTGCCAACAAAATCAGTCCGGGCTTTATTCCATTATTTTTTCGCGGGGCTCTTTGTAATGTCTGCGTATGTGTAGCCGTATGGTGCGGGCAAAAACTCCAAAGCGAAGCAGCAAAGCTGATTATGATCTGGTGGGGACTGTTCGCATTTATCGGAATCGGACTTGAACACAGTATTGCAAATATGACTTTACTTGCATTAGGTATTTTTTCTCCATATGCATCCACAAATGACTTAGTGAACTGGGGTGGATATTTTTCAAATCTTGTTCCTGTTATTTTAGGAAACTTTTTTGGCGGTGTAATATTGTTTGCATTACCCTATTACTTCTGTTCAAAGAAAAAGTAAGCAAAAAGCAGGCGATACTCCGTATAAAAACCGAGTATCGCCTGCTTATAACTATATAACTGCTTTTATCTTTTTAGTGATGGAACAGCCGGATTCCGGTAAATACCATCACCATATCATACTTGTCACAGCACTCAATCACAAGATCGTCACGAACTGAACCGCCGGGCTGAGCGATGTATTTCACGCCGCTTTTATAGGCTCTCTCAATATTATCTGCGAACGGGAAGAACGCATCAGAACCAATGGTTACATTCCTGTTTCCGTCAAGCCATGCTCTCTTTTCTTCTCTGGTAAATACCGGAGGCTTTACCTTAAAGCGCTTCTGCCATTCGCCCTCACGAAGCACATCTTCATATTCCTCTCCGATATAAACATCGATCGTATTGTCACGGTCTGCACGTCCCAGAGAATCTACGAACTGAAGATCAAGCACCTGCGGTGCCTGACGCAGATACCAGTTGTCCGCCTTTTGTCCTGCAAGACGGGTACAATGCACTCTGGACTGCTGTCCTGCCCCGATACCGATTGCCTGTCCGCCCTTAACATAACACACGGAATTGGACTGTGTATACTTTAAGGTGATCATGGCAATTTTCATATCCATAACTGCTTCCTCCGGAAGCTCTTTATTCTTCGTTACAATATTTGAGAACAGTTCATCATTAATTGCAAGTTCATTTCTTCCCTGTTCAAAGGTAATGCCATATACCTGCTTACGTTCAATCTCAGCCGGAACATAGGAAGGGTCAATCTGAATAATGTTATAGTTTCCTTTTTTCTTCTGCATCAGAAGCTCCATGGCCTCTTCGGTATATCCCGGTGCAATCACACCATCGGAAACCTCTCTTTTAATGAGGCGAGCCGTATCCGCATCACAGACATCCGACAAGGCAATGAAATCACCAAAGGAAGACATTCTGTCCGCACCACGTGCTCTTGCATAAGCACATGCCAGAGGAGAAAGCTCTCCCAGATCATCTACCCAGTAAATTTTAGCAAGGGTCTCCGTGAGTGGAAGTCCTACGGCTGCTCCTGCCGGAGATACATGTTTAAAGGAGGTTGCTGCCGGAAGTCCGGTTGCCTGCTTTAACTCCTTAACAAGCTGCCAGCCATTAAATGCATCAAGGAAATTGATATATCCCGGCTTGCCGTTTAACACTTTAACTGGAAGGTCACTTCCATCCTCCATGTAAATTCTGGAAGGCTTCTGATTCGGATTACATCCATACTTTAATTGAATTTCATTCATCTCTACTGTCCTTTCCTATCGGGTTGATCAACTGAAAAATATGTCATTGCCTCATTTTTCACAAGCTTGCCATCTGTGTCTATTTCTGATGCTTATTAACAATTCTTGTCTCATATCTGCCGGTTGCAATATCAATATACCTTACAAACAAAGATACCTTATTCTCTTCATTAAGACTGTTCCAGATCAGATCCGTATATTCATCAATATCATCCATTACCTCTACAAGCTTCGGTTCTCCCTCAAAGCTCGGGAGCGGATTACCGTCATGCATATAGGTATGGATAAAACGACCTTCTCCCGCAAGCGGATTATTGTAATAGAAGGTAAAGCGGTTGCAGGCTTCCGGATTTCCATTATCACTCTTCAAAATAGACATTGCATAACGATATTTTCCGTCCTTAATCTTCATGCTTCCGGAAATTCTCGGGGTATAATTCGGTGCATCCGGCTCAAATTCCCGGCTGCGCAGGGCCTGCTCAAAATTCAGTCCATTCCGCATCCCGTCATAAATGGTATCCGTCTGATCTCCATTTGTAACAATGGTATAATCTCCCAGTACACGAACCGGGGCATAGATGATAAGACTCGGATCCTCCAGCTTTGAGGGATCAAAGGCCTCCGTACGGATTCCATCCTCATATTCAACGAAAATCCGGTTACGGCTGTTGCTGCTTCTTCCCATGATAAAATAAGCAGTTACCGCTTTCTTTCCATCCGGTGAGATTCCAATCACAATTCCTCTTCCCGGATATGCATTCTCCTTAAGCTCCCTGTCCAGTGACAGTTTTTCCATTTTTGCTTCCTCCTTCTTAATTCCTTATTTGTAACTATTCAGAGCCATGTAAATTATGACAATATGGACGTTGTCAACCTGCGCCTTCGGCTTGCTTTCGCTAAGTGCTCTACATATACCTGCTTCACTAAATTCGAACTGCGTCTTCGACTTGTTCTCATTAAGTGTCCAGGTATCGTTCGCACTAACCTCAACCTGCGCCTTCGGCTTGCTTTCGCTAAGTGCTCTACATAAAAAATCTGGACATACACATGCGATACTGTGTTTGCCCAGACGGTCGGCTCTTCTTTATTCACATGCTCCCTGTAGGTACCCCTACACAGATCACTCTGTTTCCGTCAGTCGCATGTCTAAATTCATCATAAGGGATCTTTCTCAAAATTGCAAGCTGCACTTTTCAAAATGGACATAATGGATCAATTCATAAGAAAATAGTCCAAAATTCATTATCTGTAATGAAAAGAACTGAAAACATGATAGCGAAAATGGACATATGGTTGCAGTAAGAAGCATAAATGTCCAAAATCTAACCATTGCAGCAAAGAGATTACTAATTCTTATAGCGAAATTGGACATATGAATACAGCATGAAGCATAAATGTCCAAAATCTAACCATTGCAGCAAAGAGATTACTAATTCTTATAGCGAAATTGGACATATGAATACGACAAGAAGCATATATGTCCAAAATCCAACCATTGTGGCAAAGACATTGCTAATTCTTATAGCGAAATTGGATATAATGCAACAAAACTTGAAAAAATAGTCCAAAATCAAGTTCTCATAAAATAATGGAGCTTGCTTGTGAAAACTTTAGGAAGCACTTAAAGATAATAAGCAATAGGGCAGAGATACCGGATATATTTCACGGCCGGTACATACACTGCCATGTCAAAAATTACCGGACAGATGATGATCTGCAGCAGTATAAGTACAGGAAGTGCCGATAACATTCCCATATCTTTTTTCCATATACACATCGTACACGCAGTAAATAAAATGGATACCACAATGAGCAGAAGCATCTGCAAAATCTCTGTCACAATTACCATTCCAATTCCCGTTGCGGTTACAAATCCTGCTCCACTCGCCGCATCCAGCATCTCCGACTGCAATATGGTTAAGCAGGATAAGCCTGTCCCGACAAGCATCATCGGTGTTGCTGCTGCCAGCATTCCGGCACACTCATAGCTGCGGCGTCTTCCTTTCTCCAATATTGACAGGAAATGCTGATTTTTCTCTTCCTTACAGGACGCTCCCGACAGATAAACCGTCAGAAAAATCATGCAGGAAATCACACCACGAATCAATTTTTCCATATCAGCCGGCTGACCTGCAATTCTGTTTTGATTGCGGTTTTGATTACTATTTTGATTACTATTTTGATTGTGGTTTTGATTGTGGTTCGGTTTCCCGTTTTCCGGCCAGTCTGCGTCTCCATTCTGCCCGTCGGAGCCGGGCTCTGCTCTTCTTAAGTCACTCTCCATTCCGGCATCCGTTTCCACATAAATCACTTCTGTATGGAAAATCGCATCACTGTTCAAATAATATTCATACCGATCTGCCAGCATTGCTGAAATCTCTTCGGAGCTCTGTCCGACAATTGTTTCCTGATTCTGCTGCAAAAGCTTTTCTCCATAAAGCTCCAGAACAGTTCCATATACAGTCTCTCGTACCGCCATCCCCTTCGTTGTAAAAGGAGTATAGACATAAGTAATGCTGTCTGTAAATGAACCTTCTTCGTATTGCTTTGCAAATTCTTTGTCAAACACAAATCCGCATTCCAGCTCTCCTGCCTCTACCGCCTGTTCCAGCTCTTCCGTGCCTTCATAAGTGGTAAATTGATACACATTCCTCTTTTGCATCAGACGGTCCGCGATGGTCTGCGTAATACCGGATGTCACGCCCACGAGTCCGATACTGCTGTTTTTTGTATCCGGGATATGGATACCTCCAATCACCAGAAGAAGCAGTACCAGAAACAGTATTTGAAGCCAGCAGATTCTGTGTTTCAGCCATAATTTCAGTTGAAGCTTATAATAAACAAATCCCATTGGGACTTTTTTTATGTTTTCGCATATACCCGTATGGGAATGCATACAAGATCGGATATCGTTATATGACTGCTGCCCACTCTTTTCATTTCTCCAGGAAAGAAACCCTCCAGCTGCCATTCCCATAAGCAGGAAAAATACCGTTCCGGCAACCGATTCTTTCGATATCTCTCCTTCCAGCATTCCGGCTGCATATACATTCCAGTATTTCATGGGTAGGAAACGGCTGATTCCGGCAATCCCTTTTCCCAGATAAGCCTCCGGAATCAGCACTCCGGCTCCACTGATTGTAATTACATTTACTGCAAAAACAAATACTGCCGCCTGTGAGCTGCTGCCTGAAAGCTCATACAACACATGAAAATAAATCGCTATTCCAAGACACAAGAGCAACAGGGCATACCATGTTGTCCCCTGATAAAATACGAAATACGTTTTGGTCCAACCGGCAATGCCGATTCCCGCAAAGTAATACAGGAGTCCTGTCACATACAAAAACTCTGTCATTACCAGAATCTTAACGACGGACTGTCGGATACTTCCTACGCCACGAATTTTCAGTTTATCTTCCACGGATCTGTTCCGCTTTCCATATAAAAATCCAAACTGGATCCCACACATCATAAGCAGAATCACAAGGCCTGCTGCGTAATAATACTCCGCAACCGATAGATTTCCCATAGTCGAGAGCATTCTGGCAAAATATACGCTGTTTCTTTTCAACATCTGATGGGCAAACAGATAGGCAATCGTATCGCCCAGCCCCGCGCCCTGTAATTCGACACCATAATAAGAAGCCGTGTCCAATGCCGCATACACGCCCGCTTCTGCGGTCTGTAAAAAGGATACTCCTGCAGTCACCAGTTCTTCAAATACCTGTGTGTTCTGCGCAGCATCCTTCGGAAAATAAATCTGTGCAGGCGGATTGATCCCTACCTGCACATCATGATAAAAGCCCTCAGGCAGCACAACCACCGCCTGAAGGGTTCCCTGCTTTAACTGCTCAACAGCCTCCTGTTCATCCAGATAATAAAAATCACAGACCGAACGGACACTGTCCATAGAGGAAATATACTGTGTTGCCAGACGGCTGATACTCTCTCCCTCCGGAATTGCAATGCCAATATTCACCTTCTGAAACACCTGTGCATTCTGCATGATCGCGCTGAATGCCGCTACCAATACCGCCGTCAGAAGCAGGCAGGCACAAAAGCTCCCTATGGACTTTAACAGTGTCTTCCATGTTCTTTTACATTCCACTATGAAAAAAGCAATCCACGTTTTCATCCGGTTTCCTTTTAGTATCCCAATAATCCATAAAGTAACTGATTCAGATCATCAAATAACTCATCATACTCCTCTTCACTGGCATTTCCAATATCAAAGGCTTCCCCCTTCATTGTGTCAATGACCGCCCCCTTAGTTACAGCAATATCCCCACTTAGGGTATAATCCGCCTCTCCCTCCAGGGCAAACTGATCCACAGTCAGTCTGATCTCCTTGCTTCCAACGGAAAGGCTTCCGTTCATTTCAATCTTTTCATAAGTATTTTCTGATTTAATGTCATAAGCTTCTGTACTCCGGTTGTATGTCACCTCGACATGGTTTCCCGAAAGATCCACTGTAATGCTTTCCTCATCTCCTGCAAGCGTTCCTTCGATCGTGCATACTACAGCACCGTTCACAAGTATCTCCATATTCTGCGTCCGATAGTCCCCACCATGGAAAATCACCTGATAAATATCCCCTGCAGCTTCAAGCTCCACACAGGCCAGCTCCTTTTGATACACATAAAACCGGATCGTTGCATCCTCCATATCCTGAATATCTGCAAATATCTGCTCCGTGTATTCCTCTGCGGACATTCCAAGCGCATGCAGCCGATCTGTCATCGCGGTCTCGACATATTCCTGATAAATCTCCCTGAACCGGTTCATATCCTCCCGTGTCACCAAAATCGCATATCCCTTGCACTTCCGGATATTTCCATCCACTTCAAACTGCCCTGCATCTGATTTTTCCACCTTCAGGGAACGGTACCAGTTCATCAGCTTCACAGCAGACTCTGTATTTTTGATATCGCCCGATGATTCACTGGAATAAATCATTTTCAGAACATCATCAATCGCCTGAAGATCCTCCGCAGAGGCTATTTCTGTCAGATATCCATGCTTTTCCTCTGTATAATTATAAGTAAACACATGGCTGTCTACCGATGGGATCTGAAGACGAACCTCATTCGCATCAATCTGCAGCTTATATTCGATTTCAGGAATATTAATCCATGCGCTGTTATATGCCATCGTTCCGGCAAGCTGTTTGTCTTTTCCATCTACTCCCAGCTGCGTGTACAATATGATTGAGCCGTCAGAATATTCACTTTGCATCGCAATCTTGATGTTGGACGTAACCGTGTAATCTTTTTCAAATCCTTGAAAATCCCTGCATGTATCATATAAATATCCGCCCTCTGAAAAGGTCTTTGCACATGCTTTTTCCACAGCTGTTCTCGGATTGGAAAGCAGCACTGCTGCTAATACAAAAGCAAGAATTCCAAGCAATACCACTACTCCAGCAATAATCGAAACGATGATTGCCATCTTGTGTGACTTCTTCGGTTCCTGAGATTGAGGCCGCGGCTGAAACTGGGGCTGTGGCTGAA
>ULOF01000201.1_pt1 | contig 15568 bp, 11 predicted proteins | sample 1952371 | NCBI WGS metagenome assembly ULOF01 (sample SAMEA4835597, study PRJEB28245) | human gut metagenome | biome: gut microbiome; material: fecal sample | place: Denmark | collected 2008 | reverse complement strand
ATGATATCGTGCAAGCACGATGATATCCACACTACGTGTGGGTTGCGGAATATTCCTATTCGCCACGCTGTATTCCAACGCTGCTACGCTTCTCTGAATGACATAGGGTGGGCACCCACACCCGAAGGATGTGGGAGGGGAGGTTGCATCGTATATGCGTCATAATACAACTGCATAATTTCGGTGTTGAATATTGAAAAATCGTGGTGTAGAATAGAACTATAAAGTATAAGATATCGGAGGAAGATATGTTACCGTACTTTTTGCTCGCTATGGGCATCGTGATGCTCGTGCTGTTTCTGATCGCAAGAGATAAAAAATCTTCGACGCTCGCCATTATCCTCAAAACCGCTACGTCGTTGTTCTTTATCGCTACGGGACTCGCCGCAGCCGTGGAAAACGGAAGCGTGGGCGGCTTCGAGACGAAATTGCTTCCGAGCGCACTCGTGATTATGGGCTTGGTGCTCGGCATGGTGGGGGATATTACCCTCGACTTCAAAATTTACTTCAAGGGACTCGAAGGCAAGTACGAGGGCGTGGAAAAAGACCGCGACTCGATGATGTACTTCGGTATGCTCGCATTCGGCATCGGCCATATCCTTTATATCACTTCGATTGCGATTCGATTCCCCGGATACGAACTCAATCTGCTTTGGTCGGCACTCGGCTCGGCGGCAATCGTGGCGGTTATGTTCCTCGTGTGCATACTCGTGCTGAAAATGCAATTCGGCAAATTCCTCATCCCGAGCATTGCGTACGCGTTTTTGCTATGCTGGTTCGTGGTGCTCAGCGCAATGTATATGAATCCTGCAAAAGGCTCGTCCGCCGCAGGAATTTTGCTTGCAGGCTCGATACTCTTCGTCGCGTCGGATATGGTGTTGTCGATGACTTATTTCTCAAAACCGTCCGACTACGAGCGCAAGGGCGTGCTCAATCCCGAATCTCGCCTTATGATAATCGTCAATCACGTCACGTACTATCTTGCGCAATTCCTCATAGCACTGTCGCTGTTGTTTATCTAATCGAAAAACGAAAAAACGAATCGAAAAAGCACTTCTTGAGAAGTGCTTTTTTTGTGCGAAAAATCGTCGGAATAGGCGAGTGGGGCTTTTGCAAAAGTGCTTGAACGATGCAAAGAAAACGGTGTGCGCGCTTGTGTGTTTATTATCGAAAAGCGACTTTTATTAGGTGATTTTGAAACGATAAAAGCGAGATAATGCGGTTATTCCGTTTTATCGTCCGATTCAGATTTGCGAGATTTGCCGTCAAAAAAGCGTTTTCTCGGCTTTACGATTTCGTCAACGGAGACTTTGAATTTCTCAAAGTCCACGCAGTCCGCTTGTATGCTCAATTCATCGCCCACTTGCAAGACCGTGTCGGACGAGGGAACGATTGACACGCCGTCGCGCTTGATTGAACGTATGAGCAAATTGTTGGGCCAAAGCACGTCGCGAATCGACTTGCGCATTGCAATCGAGCCGTCCTCGACGGAGGTGACGTAGGTTCGTCTTGTGAGGTGAACGTGGTGCTCTTCGAGAATGCTGTCGAGAAGTTCGTCGTAAATCGATCTTGCGCCGAACACTTCGCTGACCATATATCCGAAAGATACGCCGAGGACGACGGGAACGAGAAGGGTGAATTGCCAGGTGAGTTCCACGACCATTATGATTGCCGTCAACGGCGCTTTGACGATTGTGGCAAAGAACGTTGCCATACATATCATGACGATGCAGTCCGCGTATTGCGCAGACATGCCCCACACTATGCCGAGTTTGGATACGAGCGTGCCTACGCATGCGCCGATTGCGAGCATGGGGATGAATATGCCGCAAGAAACGCCTGCTCCGAGATTGAGTGCGGTTGAGACGACTCGCATTATCAGAATGAGAATCAACGTCACCACGACGGGGGAGGAGAATATCGTGGCTACGTTCTGCGATACCTCGCCGCCGTGCGTGCCGAGCGATTCGATGAACGAGCTTCCTCCGCCCATAACAGACGCGCTGATAAGTCCGAATGCGCCTGCGCAGAGGAAGGGGAACAAAAGTTTGAGATAAGTGGTAGTAAGCGGATTTTTGGTTTTTATCTTTGAGAAAAGTTTTTTGGAGAGCAGACAGAGATTGTAGAATCCGAAGCCGCAAAGTCCGCTTGCAACCGCGGCAAGCGCGACGAAACCGTAACTTTTTAGGGGGATTTGCACGAGAGTGAAGGACGAGAGCGTGGCTTCGACGGGCATATTCATCCAACCGTAAAGAGCGTTTCTCGTGATGATTGCGCTCAAAACAGAAGAAAACGCGCATATGAAAATTGCGGGTGTGAATCTTCTGTGCGCCTCTTCAAACGCAAACGTGATTCCCGTCAGCGGCGCGTTGAACGCGACGGCTAGACCTGCGCAAGCGCCGCCCGTTATCTGATAGCGTTTTTCCATGTCCGTGCAACGCAACAGTTTGCTCGTGCCTTCGCCGCAGTTTGCGCCGATGAACATGCTCGGACCTTCCGAGCCTGCGGTTAAACCCGAAAGTATGCACACAAGGCACGAAGCCGCCATTGCGGGAAGAGAGGCGTACCACTTCAATTCAAGCAAGCCTCTTGCCGCTCCTTCCGCTTGCGGAATGCCGCTTCCTCTGACCATAGGCACGAGTTTTGCGACGGTTGCAAGCGAAAACGCGATTATCGCAAGCGCGGCAAAGAGCAAGGGTACGAACGCAGGGTTCTCACGCACCAAAGCGTATAGGTCTTTCGAGTATTTGGAAAATAGTTCTGCGGCAATATTGAAAAAGGTGACGACGACGCCTGCAAAAATGCCGGTCACGATTCCCACCGCCATAAGTTGAACGCCGTGTCTATATAAGCTTGACAATATGTTTTTGTTCATATAAGTTCACCGTTCAATTGAAAATCCGCTTGTATTATAGCCGTACGCGCGCGGAAAATCAACGAAACCTAATATTATTGATATATTAAAAACTAATCCTCGTATAAAGCGAGCGCTTTTTTGAGGCTTGCAATCACCTTTTCGCGCAGGGATTGGGGGGATAATACCTCTACGTTTCGGTTGTACTGAAGCACCCAGTATAGCATCGCTTTTTCGCTTGCGACTATGGTTGCGACGAAGTATCTGTCGTCGAGTTTCTTTGCCGTGAAATTCGTGCCGAACCAGTCGTAGAGCGTGTCCGCCATGCCTATCCAACATTTGAGCGTTATCGCTACGGGCGCGTCGTTGTACATATAAGGGAGAGAGGTCGCGATGCGCTTGTAGTTTATGCCCTTTTCAAAGCCGGCGTTCTCGCGCAAAGGCTTGGCGTCCTCGTCGAGTATCTCTATATCCGTGATTTTGTCCATGCGATAGAAGCCCACCTCGTCGAACATCTCGTCGAACATCATCAGATAGTAGCGTTGATTGTGCAGAAGCATCTGATAGGGTGAGCCTACGTGCGGCTTGGAGACGTGAAGTTTTTTGTCAAGACCGATTTTGTTGTAGTTGAAACCTATCTTTTTGCCTTGCTCGATTGCCTCGTCCACGACGTCGATATTGTAGAAAAACGCCTTGTTGTCCGACTTGTCCCACTCTTTGACCGAGTAGACGTGCCTGACGTGACTCTTGAAGTTCTGTCCGCCGAAGGATATGAGTTTTTCGATGAGTTGCCTCGAGTGCGTGGAGTTGACGTTGCGAGAGGACAACACGCTGTCGATGAGAAGGCGAAGTTCCGCATTTTCGAGTTTTCTCGAGGCAAGATACGTGCCGTTTGCGCTCGATTCTATGTCAAAACCCATTTCTTTGAGATAAGATATATTCCTTCCGACCGCTTTTCTTTCGCATACCACGTCGTAGTCGCGCTCGAGAATATCTATAATATTCTGCTGTGTGAGAGGATGCTCCTCGTCGCTGTATTGGTCAAGAACTTGATATATCCGCATGATCAACGTCTTTTTTGCTTCAAGTGCCATACCGTCCTCCGTCTTGCGCTCCGCTTTTTGCCGAACTTTTTGAGATAAATCGAAAATTTTTCAAAATAATCGACCGTGTACCGTTTTCGGTACATAGTATATCATATCATATGTTTGCAAGCAAGGGAAAAACGAAAATCCCTCAAGAAAATCGCAATGCAAAGGAGAATGAAAATGAAAATATTTATGAGCAGAATCAACAACCAAAAGAGAGTCAATAACGCGCAAATCGCAACGGACAAAGACGGCAAAATCGTTTTCGTGCGTATGAGTCTTATGCGCAAAGCGTCGTGACGGATAGTTTTTCACCGAGCGATTTGCTCGCAATAGCGGCGACTCGGAAAAATCCGAGCGCAAACCGCCCATAATTTCACCCCTTTATTTTTGCCGAAAGCCCGACAGCCCCTGAAAGTCGGGCTTTCGGTTTTTAATCCGAGAGGCAAACATTATAAACGTTGGCAAACGCGTCAAAAAGGTGTATAATTGAAAAAATCTAATTTTGGAAGAAAATATGAAGAAAATCGGAAAATGGTTGGCGGTGTGCGTGCTTGCGCTTATCGTCGTCGCAACGCTTTGCGCCTGCGGCGATAATAACGGCAATAAGCCCTCGGGAGTCGAGGGTTGCTATCACGTTGACTTGAACGGCGACGGAATTTGCGATAAGTGCGATTCCGACATTCCGTCAGGGTGTGACCATAAAGATAAGAATAACGATGAAATCTGTGACTACTGTGGCGAAAACGTCGTGGCGTCGTTCAACATTTTTGCAATCAACGATTTGCACGGTATGTACTGTGACACCGACAATCAACCCGGCGTTGACGAATTGACGACGTATCTTAAAAATTATCAGTCGACCTCAAACACAATCGTGCTTTCCTCGGGGGATATGTGGCAAGGAAGCACCGAGTCAAACAATACGAAGGGAAAACTCGCAACCGAGTGGCTCAACTATGTCGATTGCTCTTCTATGACGCTTGGAAACCACGAGTTCGACTGGTCAACCGAAAAAATCAGAACGAACGCGCAACTTGCAAATTTTCCTTTTCTTGCTATCAACGTCTTTGACAGGACGACTAATAAACGCGTGGATTATTGCGAAGCATCGGTCGTGGTCAGATTCGGCGACGCGAAAATAGGCATCATCGGCGCAATCGGTGACTGCTATTCGTCAATTTCGTCAAGCATGTGCGAGGACGTGTATTTCAAGGTCGGTAACGAACTTACGGCGCTCGTCAAGGAAGAAGCAAACAGACTTCGCGCACAAGGCGTAGACTTTATTGTGTATTCGCTTCACGACGGCGGTGCGAGAATTGCGGATATGGACGATTGGTACGACTTGTCGCTCTCAAACGGATACGTCGATATAGTGTTCGAGGGGCATACGCATCAAGCGTACGCGCACGCGGACAGCCGCGGCGTGTATCACATTCAGGGCGGCGGATACAACAAGGGTATAAGCTCCGCAAAAGTCCGCTTGAATTTTGCAAATCAAAAATATTCGATTTCAGACCCCGACGTTATATCGAACAAAGTTTATTCTGCGTGCAAGAGCGATCCTATCGTCGATAACCTCGTCAAAAAATATAAAACCGACATAGGCAATCCCGACGAGGTGGTCGCAACGTTGACGTCATACGTATCGAGCGACAGAATCGCGGATAAAGTCGCACGAATCTATTGTGACAAAGGTCTAGAAGCGTGGGGCGACAAATACGATATAATGCTTGGCGGCGGATATATCAAGACTCGTTCTCCGTATGCATTGGAAAGAGGAAACGTGACGGTGGCGCAAGTGCAAACGCTTCTCCCGTTTGAAAATAAAATCGTCCTTTGCGCACTCAACGGAACGGAAATCAACAACAAATTTATACATTCGAGCAACGGCAACTACCATATTGCTTACAGCGAGTACGGAAAGAGAGAGAAGGACAACGTGTTGTTCAACTCAAAAGCGACTTATTACGTCGTCACGGATACTTATACGTCGGACTATCATCATCTGAAAGTGGTGGCAACGCTTTCAGATAACGTGTTTGCGTGGAATCTGTTGTGCGATTATTTGAGGAACGGAGGAAGTTTTTGATAATAATCGGCAAATAAAATAAGCAGTGATAAAATGCAAAAACGGCACTTAAAATGCCGTTTTTGTTTTTGTAAAAGTAAGATTGTGCGAAAATATCGTTTTCAGCCGCGATAGGAATCGTACAACTTTTTGAAAGACGGAAGGGAGCGTTTTATCATATCGAAGTCTACGCAATAGGCAATTCTGACGTAGCCTTTTGCGCCGAAGTCGTCGCCTGCAACGATGAGAAGTCCGAGAGATTTCGCTCTTTCGGAAAAGGCAACGGAATCCTCTTCAAGCGATTTGACGAAGAGGTAAAACGCGCCGTCGGGGCGCACGCAATCGTAGCCGATTTCGGTGAGCGAAGAGTAAAGCAAGTCGCGGTTTTTGCGATAGGACTCGACGTCGGGAAGGGCGTTTATGCACTCTCTTATCACGAACTGATAAGTGCTTGGCGCGCATACGTAGCCGAGGGAACGGCCTGCCCCGCAAAGCGCAAGATATAAGTCCGTCGCCCTCGTTGCGCGAGGGGAGACCGCGATATAGCCGATGCGCTCGCCGGGCAAGGACAGCGACTTTGAGAAACTGTAGCAAACTATCGTGTTTGCGTAAAAAAGCATCGTGAAAGGCACGGCTTGGTCGTAGGCAAGTTCACGATACGGCTCGTCCGAAATTATGAAAATCGGGTTGCCGAATTGCTCGCTTTTTTTTGAGAGTATCGCGGCGATTTTTTTGAGAGTGTTCTCGTCGTATACTACGCCGCTCGGATTGTTGGGGGAGTTGACGATAACTGCTTTGGTGCGCGAAGTTATCGCATTTTCGAGCGCGGTCAAATCGGGCTTAAAATTACTATCGTCAAAGGGAACTATCACGGCTTTGCCGCCCGCCGATTTTATGAAAACGTCGTATTCGGGGAAGTAGGGCGCAAGCACGATATATTCGTCGCCCTCTTCGGTCAGCGCACGAAGAGTTATGCAAAGCGAAGCCGCCGCTCCGCAAGTCATATATATAAGGTCTGAGTTTAAGTCTACGCCGAAACGGCGAGAAAGATTTGCCGCTACCGCCTCGCGTACGCTTTTGTCGCCCTGCGCAGACGTGTAGCCGTGAAGGGCGGTCGGATTGGAATTCGCAAGCGAAACGAGAGCCGCTTTGACGCAATCGGGAGCAGGCGTGCTCGGATTGCCGAGCGAAAAATCGAATACGTTTTGCTTGCCGACTTGTTCGGCACGCTTTTTGCCGTATTCAAAAAGTTCTCTTATCGACGAGCGTTTGCTGCCCAGTTCGTACATATCCTTGCAAAACATAAGTCACCTCGCGTTTGAGGAGATTATACCACTTGTAACGACGATTTACAAGTGATATAATTAAGGCAGAATCAACGTGAATACGAGGAAGATATGACTTTTTCAAACGAAACCGCCGCGTCGCTCGACGCTCTCAAAAAAGCGATTGAAAACTCACGCCGTATCGTCGTGCTTACGGGCGCAGGCGCATCCGTCCCGAGCGGTATTCCCGACTTCCGCAGCGCGCACGGTCTGTACGCCACGCCGTTTGGAAATTACCCTGCCGAAACCGTCATTTCGCACGATTTCTTCCTCTCGCACCCGAAGGAGTTTTACGAGTTTTACAAGAGCAAAATGATATACCCCGGCGCAAAGCCGAACGCTATGCATACCCTTCTTGCAAGACTTGAAAAAGAGGGGAGAATCGAGGGAGTCGTCACGCAAAATATCGACGGATTGCATACCGCCGCGGGAAGCAAAAAAGTGTACGAACTGCACGGCTCGATCAAGCGCAATCGCTGTGAGAGATGCCATAAATTTTTCGATTTGGACTATATAATCTCATCCGAGGGAATACCTCACTGCGACGAGTGCGGAGGCATAATCAAACCCGAGGTCGTGCTGTACGGAGAGAACCTCGACGAGAACGTTTTGTCAGGTGCGATAAGGGCGATTCAAAGAGCGGATATGCTGATGGTGATAGGCACGTCTTTGGTGGTTTATCCTGCCGCGGGGCTCGTGGGATATTTTACGGGAAGAGTGACTGCGCTCGTCAATAAATCAAGCACTTACTTTGACTCTCAAGCCGATATTCTGATAAACGAAGATTGCGAAAAAGTCGCGCTTTGGCTCGATGAGAATTTGAATTTATAATCACAAAATACAATGATTAAATATGACAAAACGGCATATAAAGTGCCGTTTTTGTAATTTGCTCGTTTTTTTGGAGTTTGCGATTCACTCGGTGAGGTCGCTTTTTTTTGCGGCATAAGGGGCGGTGATTGCTCTTTTGATAGCAATGCGAGCGGTGACAAAAAGACTATATCACGGTGACGCTTTTTGCAAGGTTTCTCGGCTTGTCGGGGTCTAACCCCATACATAAAGAAGCGGTGAGCGCAAGCGATTGCAAGGGGACTACGGATATGAGCGGATAGAGAAGCGGATCGCTCGAAAAGGGCAACGTCAAAGTCTTGTTCGCGCCTACGTCGCCTATGCTCGTGAGGGATACCACATGCGCCCCTCGAGAGCGCAGTTCGCTTACGCTTGCCTCGATTCGTTCCTTGTCCGCGGAAGAGGTGGAAATCACGACGACTACGCTCTTTGAATCGATGAGCGCAATCGTGCCGTGCTTGAGTTCGCCTGCCTGATAGGCGTCCGTCATTTTGTAGGTGATTTCCTTGAACTTTAACGCGCCTTCCTGCGCCGTAACGTAGTCGAGCCCCTTGCCGATGAAAAACAGATTTGCTTTTTTGATTTTCTCCTCGTAAAGAGAGTGTATGCTCGCCGCGCGTACGCCGTCGCGAAGGGCGGTTATCTGCGCTATCGTCGGCGGTTGTCCCTCGCAGGTTTTGGCGATGAGATATAGGGCAAGTTGTTGGCAGACGTAGGACTTGGTTGCCGCTACGGCAACTTCCGCTCCTGCGCCGAGGTATAGCGTTTCGTCCGCCTCGAAAGATATGCTGCTTGCCGCGACGTTGGTGAGCGCAATCGTCTTTGCGCCTTGTGCTTTGCATCGCTTGAGCGCAAGAACCGTGTCTGCCGTTTCTCCGCTTTGCGTGATGAAAATCCCAACGACTTTTTTCGACAAAAATCGCACTTCGTCAAACTCGCTCGCGACTACGCACTCGCACGGAATGCCCAAAACTCGCTCGAATACGGTTTTGCCGTATAGCCCTGCGTGATACGCCGTGCCGCAACCGCAGAAAATGATTTTTTCGGCGGTTTTTATCGCTTTTATCAACTCGTCGTCAAGACTCTTGAGAATGGTTTTGTATGTTTTCGACAGCGCTCGGGGAATTTCGTCGATTTCCGCGCGCATATGGCACGAACACTCCTTGGGGGCGGTGCGCTTCACCTTTAAGGAATTTTTGCAGATATTCTTTCCGTCCTTGAAAAATTCTGCCGAATCTGCGGTGATTTTTGCGCACTCGCCGTCTTTGAGTACGATTACGTTTTGCGTATGCTTGCTCAAAGCAAGAATGTCGCTTGCTACGAAGTTTTCGTTTTTGCCTAGACCTACAGCAAGCGACGCGCCCTCGCGCCTTAAATATATCGCCTCGTCGCCTGCCTTGATCGCAAGAAAAGTGGTTGAGCCTTCGAGGCGTTTGCCCACTTTTTCTATCGCCGTCTTCATATCCGTGTCTTCAAGAGCAAGAAGGTGCGCTATGATTTCGCTGTCCGTTTCCGAGCAAAAACGAATGCCTTTCGTAAGCAATTCGCTCTTCAACTCGTCGGCGTTGCTTATCACGCCGTTGTGTACCACCGCGATTTTTCCGTCAAAGGAAAGGTGAGGGTGCGCGTTCTTTTTGCACACCTTGCCGTGCGTTGCCCACCTAGTGTGGCCTATGCCGATTTTTGCCGCGACGTCGGGCACTTTGCCCTCAAGCACACTTACTCTACCCGCAGTTTTGTAGACTTTGATTTTGCCGTCTTTCTCAAGCGCGATTCCTGCGCTGTCGTAACCTCGATATTCCAAGGTTTTCAATCCGTCAATTACGATTGTTTCGGCATTCTGTCCGACGTATCCGATGATTCCGCACATACGGCATTATATGCGGCAAGATGGCAAAGCGCGCATAGCGTGCGTTTTGGTTGAATCGGTTGCGAAAAAACGAAAACGGAAAGGCACTTAAAATTTAGGCGCATGCGAGGCTTGCGGCAAGACGAAAAGAAGGTTGGCGTTGACACGAAGTGCCGAGCGTGGTATCATATTTTCTATAAAAATCAAAACGTTCTTCGGAGGAAAAAATGAGGTTTTCGCAAGAACTTGCTCCGTGCAAAAAAGAGAATACGATTATCGTCGGCGACGTGCGTATAAGCGTGCTGTCCGAAAGGGCGTTGCGTATTGAAAAGGGCGGTTTCACCGACAAGCGCACACAGTTTGCATATTGCAGAGATTTTGCAAATCCGCAGTTTAAGTATGCAATAAACGGCAATGAAACGTCGATTGAGACGGAAAGTTGTTTCTTTACCGTAAACACGAAAACGCTTGCGACGGCAGTGACTTTCAAAAACGGAGAGAGCGCAACGCCATCGAACGCGTTTAATCTCGGCGGTACGGCAAGGACGCTCGACGGCACTTTCGGAGTGCTCGGAGGCTGGAAGGGCAAAAGAGAAAAGAAAGACCATTTTTGCATTGCGCATATAAGAAAGGGTATATTCGCATCCAACGGCGTATGTGAAATCGACGACTCTTCCTCCGTGCTTCTGAATACGGACGGAAGCGTTTGCGTAAGACCTGCGGCGTGCGTGGATAAATATCTGTTCGCTTTTGGAAACGATTACCTTGGCGGACTCAAAGAGTTTTATTCGCTCTCGGGATTCACTCCCGTTTTGCCGAAGTACGTTCTCGGGAATTGGTGGTCGCGCTATCACGCATACACCGATAAGGAATACCTCGAACTTATGGATAAATTCGAGGATAAAAACGTTCCGCTCACCGTCGCAACAATCGATATGGACTGGCATATCGTGGGCAACGTGCCAAAGGACGCAGAGTATAAATCCTTTCAAGGCGCAGGTTGGACAGGATATACGTTTGAAAAAGAATTGTTCCCCGATCCCGTCGGATTTTTGCAGAACCTCAAAAGCCGCAATCTCGCAGTGACGATGAATCTTCACCCCCGCGACGGCGTGCGATATTTCGAGGAGCAGTATCCCGATATGGCTCGCGCTTGCGGAATAGATCCTCAAACGAAGCGCACGGTGGAATTCGATCTCACAAACGAGAGATTCCGCAACGCATACTTCGATATTTTGCATCACCCCTACGAGAAAGACGGCGTGGATTTTTGGTGGATAGACTGGCAACAGGGAACGAAATCCAAGATGAAAGGACTCGATCCGCTGTGGCTTCTCAATCACTATCACACCCTCGATATAAATCGCGACGGGAATAAGAGCGTGATCCTTTCAAGATACGCGGGACTCGGCTCGCACCGCTATCCGATCGGATTTTCGGGAGATACGATCGTGTGTTGGAAGAGCCTCAAATTTCAGCCCTATTTCACCGCGCTCGCATCGAATGCGGGATATACGTGGTGGTCGCACGATATAGGCGGACACCTTTTCGGAAAAGGGGATAACGAATTGTATCTGAGGTGGGTGCAGTACGGCGTGTTCTCGCCCATAAATCGCTTGCACTCAAACAACAAAGCGATGAGCAAAGAGCCGTGGAACTATACCGAGGTTGAGAATATTGCGGAAGATTTCCTTCGCTTGCGCCATAGACTTTTGCCTTATCTGTATACGGCAAACGTGCGCACCGCAACAGAGGGCGTGCCGCTTATCTGCCCGACGTATTATTACTCAAAAGACGAGCAAGCCTACGACAAAAAGTGGCGCAATCAGTATTATTTCGGAGAGCAAATATACGTCTGCCCGATAACGAAGAAGGGCAAAAAGGGTGTGACTACGCAAAAAATCAGACTTCCCGAAGGCGTGTGGTTTGACTTTTTCACGGGCGAAAAATACGAGGGCGCAAAGGAATATACTATCTGTTGTCCGCTTGACAGATACCCCGTTTTTGCAAAAGAGGGCGCGATTATCCCCCTCCTCAACGCAGAGAAAAACTCTACGGATTTTGACGATATAGAACTGAGAATATACCCCGGGAACAACGTCTATACGATGCTCGACGAGCAGGGCAAAATCTCCGTGGCGATGAAAAAGGACGAGACGGGATATGACGTCATTATCATTCCCGACGGCGTGAAAACCGAGCGTCTAACCGTGTCTTTGATGAATGTCGAAGGCGCAAATATCCTCGTGAACGACGCCCCGTCTAACGCACAAGCGCTCGAAGGTATGCCGTGCAAACCTATGAAAATCCGCATCGAAAACGCGCGATAAATCGCGATAAATTGCGCAATAAGTTGGACGTTTGCAAAAAATATCCGATTTTTGAGAAAAACGCTTGACTTATTCTGCTATATTTAATATTATTATCAAGCATATTTTTGGAAGAAGTATGGCGTCGAGAAGAACTAGCCCCTCCGATCTAAGCCTTGCTCTTGCGAAAACTAATTTTGGAGGTTAGCACAATGGCTAAGGATTTGTCAACAATGGCAAAAAACAATAAGTCTTATATGGCAAAGCCGGGCGAAGTGGAAAGCAAGTGGTATATCGTCGACGCAACCGATATGGTTCTCGGCCGCCTTGCATCTCAAGTTGCTTCTATCCTTAAAGGAAAGAATAAACCCGAGTATACTCCCAACGTCGACTGCGGCGACCACGTTATCATAATCAATTGCGAAAAAATCGTCCTCACCGGCAAAAAACTCGAGGACAAATACTATCGTTATCACACCGGTTACATCGGCGGACTCAAGGAAATCCAATACAAGAAATTGATGGCGGAAAAACCCGAATTCGTCGTGTACAAGGCAGTCAAGGGTATGCTTCCCAAGAACACCCTCGGCGCAAAGATGCTCAAAAAACTCCGCGTTTACGCAGGTGCAGAGCACGATCATCAGGCACAATGCCCGGTTGAACTCAAACTCAACTGATTGAGAGGTGAAATATGGCTACTAAGAAAACCAAGAAAGTTCAATATCTCGGCACCGGCAGAAGAAAGACCGCTATCGCAAGAGTTCGTCTTATCCCCGGCGACGGCACGATCATCATCAACAAACGCACTCTCGACGAGTATTTCCCTCTTGACACGATGAAACTCATCGTCAATCAACCCCTCGTTGCTACCGGCACGACCGACAAGTTTGACGTCTACGTCAACGTGTACGGCGGCGGTTATACCGGTCAAGCAGGCGCTATCCGTCACGGCATCGCAAGAGCACTCTGCGTCGCAGACAGCGAAGCATACAGAGCGATCCTCAAGAAAGAAGGTTACCTCACTCGTGACCCGCGTGCGAAAGAACGTAAGAAATACGGATTGCATAAGGCACGTAAAGCACCTCAATTCTCCAAGAGATAATCAGACGCATTCAAGCGCCGAAAAACAAAAGCACAACTTCGGTTGTGCTTTTTTCTTTGTTAGTTTCCGCGTGTGTGGCTCGTGTACGTCCGTGTACACTGCGCTACGCATGCTCAACTTCCTCGATTTTCGACGCTTGCTCTGTGTCTGATTATCTCTTTGTCAACGTTTGGAAGAGATAAGGCCGCATTCAAGCGCCAACATCCAAAGCACGGCTTTGCCGTGCTTTTTTTCTTCGTCAGACTGCGCGCGTGTTGCTCATGTACAATAAGTACATTCCGCTACGCGTGCTCGTCTTCCTTGACTTTTGCCATTTGCTCTTTGGCAATTTATCTCTTGGCAAGCCCTAGGTAGTGTTCAAAACGCACACATGCACAACTTCGGTTGTGCTTTTGTTTTTCGACGCTTGCTCTGTGTCTGATTATCTCTTGCATCGTTAAAATGTGTACACTCCGCGTTTCATTCTCTCCTTCCGCGACTTGTGTGCCTTGCTCCGCGTTTGGTCAACGTTTGGAAGAGATAAAACCTCATTCAAATGGCAAAAACAAGAGCACGGCAGAAGCCGTGCTTTTTGTATGTCGAAACAAGGGAATATATAGCGCTTTTGGGACTCAGGGAAGCGAAATATACGTGCGCTTTTGGAGCGCAGAGAAGCGAAATATACGTGCGCTTTCGGAGCATCGAAAAGTGTAACGTAAATGTTTTTTTGCGCCGATTTAGGTTTCCTTTTTATATTCGGGGCAGCGGATAAGTTCCGTCTTTTTCGGGCGGGTGAGGAAGAAGAGCGTAAGCGTGACGGCGAGTGTGAGAAGTTCTGCCGCAGGGGTGGCAAGCCAAAGCCCCGTCATCTTCCACAGATACGAGAAGAGATAGGCTATCGGGATTATCGTCACTAAGCCGCGCAAGAGGGTGATGAGTTGTGCGTATGCGCCGCGGTCGGACGCCGAAAAGTAGTAGGAGAACAGCAGATTGAAGCCCGAAAACAACGCCATAAGGAAGAACAGACGCATGCCTTGGGTTGCTTCTTCTTGCAGTGCTTCTACGCCTTGGGTGTTGAATATGCTTGCGATGCCGTCCGCACCGAAGAATATCGCAGTGTACAAGATTACCGCAAGCGAGGATACGGTGATGACTGCGTAGCGTAAAATTCGGCGAATCTTTTTGTGGTCGCTCTCGCCGTAACTGTAACTTATCATCGGCTGCGTGCCGTTGGCTACGCCGTTGAAGATGGAATTTACTACGTAAAAGACGTTGATGACGATGGTGTATGCCGCAATCGCCGTATCGCCGCCGAGGCGTTTGAAGAGTCCGTTGAACACGGTGAGTACCGTTGCAAAGGATATTTCGTTGATGAAGGGCGCAAGCCCGAGGGAGCAGATACCGCCGTAGGTGCGCGCCGAGAGTTTGGTTTTCCTGAAATGGAAAGTGTTTTTCTTCCTTATCACGTGCAAGGAAAGAACGAGTATGCTGAATATCGGCGAAAAGCCCGTGGCAAGCGCCGCACCGAGCATATCGAGATTGCAGGGGAACACGAGGACGTAGTCGAACACAATATTGAACAGGTTGCCCGACAAAGAGGCTATCATTGCGAGTCTCGGGGCACCGTCGTTGCGTACGAAACTTTGGAAAACGTTGCTGTACATAAAGAAGGGCGCAAAGCACAATATGATCTGAACGTACGTGTTGCTGTAATCGAGAGTGTCGCCCTCCGCGCCCAAAAGCATTGCGACGGGACGGGAGGCAAATATGCCCAAAAGCAAGAATGCCACTGCAAATATTGCGACTATAAGCACGGTGTGAGTGAAAACTTTGTTGGCTTCGTCGTCGTTTTTCGCGCCCTTGTGTATGGCAAATTTCGTGCCTCCGCCGACTGCAAACATCATCCCTATCGAGAATACGATATTGAAAGACGGACTCGAAAGATTGAGCGCCGCAAGCCCCGTTTGACCCATTTTGAGAGATATGAAAAACGTGTCCGCCAAAATGTAGCAACTGAGTCCTATCATTGCTATGACGTTTGCGGATACGTATTTTGCAAATTCTTTCAAAGTGCTTGTGTCCTTGACGTTTTTCATATGCGCTGTACCGTTTTTCTTTTCTTCAACAAAAAAGCGCCACGCT
>ULOF01050198.1_pt1 | contig 15679 bp, 5 predicted proteins | sample 1952371 | NCBI WGS metagenome assembly ULOF01 (sample SAMEA4835597, study PRJEB28245) | human gut metagenome | biome: gut microbiome; material: fecal sample | place: Denmark | collected 2008 | reverse complement strand
GGAAGAGGAAACGTGAACTCTGCCTGCAAGTTCTGCAGAAAGTTTGATTTCGCTTGATTCATAGATGCAGAGATTTCCGTCATAATTTGCGTAGAGGCTATAATCGGTTTCTCCGAGTTTGAACATAACAGTGCCGTCTTCGTCAACGTTAATGCTTGTCGCAGCTTGTGCGTCTGCACTGCCGATCGTTACATTGATAGAAGTTGCATCAACGACTACGGTGTATGCAACAGGAGTCCAATCCTCGGTTGCACCGTGCCAAGTTCCGAAATACGACTTGAAGAATGTGCTGAATTTTGCGTTGACAACGACGTCGGAAGTCACTGCCGCACTGCTGTCATACGCTGCGTCACCGACAAACCAGCCAAGGAATGCGTAATCGGTGTCTGCAAGTGCACCGGGAACGTCTTGTGCAGAAATAACCGCACCGCTCTTAACCTTTGCCGTCTTGACGACTTGGTCACCGTTTTGGAAAGTTACGGTGTAAATGCTCGTCCACTTTGCCGTATAGGTTGCATTGCTTGTGATTGCAGCATCTTTGTTGAATGCCACACTGCCGTTGAACCAACCGTCAAATGCCGCATCCGCCTTGTCTGCAAGGTCTGACGGAATGTCTGCTGCCGCAATCTTTTCACCGCTCTTGACTTTTGCCGTCTTGACGACTTGGTCACCGTTCATGAACGTAACTCTGTAAAGAGCAATCCACTTTGCAGTGTAGGTCACGTTGCTTGTGATAACGGCGTCTTTGTCAAACGCTGCGTCGCCGTTGAACCAACCGCCAAACACTGCCTCTGCAGTGTCTGCGAGATCTGACGGAATGCCTGCTGCCGCAATCTTTTCACCGCTCTTGACTTTTGCCGTCTTGACGACTTGGTCACCGTTCATGAACGTAACTCTGTAAAGAGCAATCCACTTTGCAGTGTAGGTCACGTTGCTTGTGATTGCCGCGTCTTTGTCAAACGCTGCGTCGCCGTTGAACCAACCCTCAAACTCTGCGTCTGCAGTGTCTGCGAGATCTGTCGGAATGTCTGCCGACGCAATCTTTTCACCGCTCTTGACTTTTGCCGTTTTTACGACTTGGTCACCGTCTTTGAAAGTGACAGTCAACAATCCTGACCATTTTGAGGTGTAAGTAACGTTTGCGGTGATTGTCGCGTCTGCATCAAAAGCCGCATCGCCGTTGAACCAGCCCTCAAACTCTGCATCGTCAGTGTCCTCAAGGTCTGCAGGAACGTCTGCCGACGCAATCTTTTCGCCACTCTTGACTTTTGCCGTTTTGACGACTTTGTCGCCGTCTTTGAAAGTCACTGTGAAGATGCTCGTCCACTTTGCCGTATAGGTTACGTCACTCGTGATAGCCGCGGTCTTGTCGAACGCCGCGTCGCCGTTGAACCAGCCCTCAAACACTGCATCGTCAGTGTCTTCAAGGTCTGCGGGAACGTCGGCATCGGCAATCGTTGCGCCGTCTTGCACCGAAACCGTTTTTACAACCGTTTCACCGTTCTTGAAGGTGACGGTGTAGGTCTTGGTTTTGTCACAAGCAACGAACAAAGCCGCTGTCAACACGAGAATCATAACTGCCGCCGCGAAAGCGATAAAAACTTTTCTTCTCGTCATTTTTGTGCACTCCTTTTTGATGAAATATAGTTTTGTTTTTGCTTCGTTTTGTTACAATATTAAGGAATAAAATTCATTTTATTTCCCAAATATGTGAATTATTATACAACCGCTTTTTCCAACCGTCAATTATTTGAAAGTGAAAAAAATACAAATTTTTCGGTTTTTTTTAAACAACTATTGTATAATATTTGAGTTTTATGCATAACCTTGCATAATTCCTTGTATAATTATGCAAAAGAGGGCGCAGATCTGGTCTGCACCCCCTTTATCATACTTCTTCCGTGCTCTTATTCAGTCACTTTTGTAAGCGAAGAACACTCTATCACACGCGTTTCTTGGTCATATACGTAATCCGCTTTAGCACTGAAATTTTTTGTATTTATGTTGTACGTGAGCTTGAAAGTATATGTCGTATTGCTTGTCGTTGCAACGACGCTTAACACGATTTTATCGCTATCTTGCGATACAACCGAAAGCATGCCGGTTGCGGAGTCTTGGTAAACAAACTCGCCTGTGCTTTTGATTTCAAATCTCCTCACAGCGCTTCCGGAACCCGTGCCGTAACCTTCCCACGCTCCTTCCCATGTGCCGCACAACGCTTCGGGGATGACTTCCGTCACGTCGCCCGTTCGCGTGAGAGATACGTTTTCATCGCCGTACGATATCGCTTTTGCGGTCACGTCGAACGAATATCTCGTGCTTGCAATGGTGAAAGAAACGTTCTTCACACCGTCGTACACCGCAATGAATGGCACGCCTTTGTACGTGCCCGTCAAATCTTGTTTGAGATTGAACACGACCGCAGTGCCGTTGGACTCGTTGCCGGTGTAACTGCCAACTGCGCTTGAGGGAAGTTTGGGAAGTTCCTTCGTGCCCGTATAACCGTATTTGTAATACGTCATTTCGCCGTATACGCCGAATTTCTTGGTGTAAGCAAGGTTCATATCGTAGAAGAACAAGAAATCGATCTTGTAATTTTCGTTAAATTCAACGTGCAAGCCGGTTGAATTTTCACTTGCGGTTCTCCAGATGTTCGGTTTGCCCCAATTGTCTTTATATTCAGCCTTTTCTTCATCCGAGAGATAGACGTAAGCCGCATGGCCGTATCCGTCGAACATGAGCAAATAATACTTTTCGATGACTCTCGTTTCACCCGTTTCGTTAAGGTTTTCGTCAAGCACTTTGACGGTCTTGTCGCCGCACCATACGCCTTGATACTTGTAGGGAGCAACGAGTGTGATTCGTCCGCCGTTTGCTTGCGCTTGCGTATAATCGAAGCCGATGAACGAGCGGTCGGAAAGCATCATAACGATGAAATTGTTTCCGTACTTCCAATAGCGTGCTTTCGCATCTTCGACGACGCCGCCGATACCGTTCAAAGTATAAGTTCTGCCATTGTAGAGATATGCGCCCTCTTCACTGCCTATGGATTCGAGCCCGTGGCCGAGCAATTCTTTGCCGTTGTTGTAGGTGACGTATTTCTTTGCATAATACGCTTTGCCGTCAATCGTGACCCTCGTGCCATCTTTAAATCCGTCGGGCGCTACGATGTTTGCATTTTCAACGTATTGTCCGTCCTTGACATAATATACTTTGCCCGACTCCGTGACCGCCAAGAAACTCTTGGTGTCAAAGTCAATGAGATAAACAGTTTGTGCGCCTTCGTCAACCTTGGTGAGTACGCAATAAGTGTACGCCGTCGTGCCACTGTTCCATCTGCCGAAGAATACGTTTTCTTCGGGATAATAATAGAACGTCGAATAGTTGCCCTCATAGTTGATCTTGATGAAGGAATCGTTTTTGAAACTGTAATATGCGCCCGTGGTGTCGTAAAACGCCGTTCTGTAAATGAACGAACCGTCTTCGTTGAAGATGAGCGTATAGTTGTTTTGCGTCGGTCTGTTGCTGCTCAATCCGAGATAACTGAGCGTGAAACTGCCCACAAACGCCTTTCCGCGGAAGTCCGTATCGGGTCTTGCAAACGTTGAATTCGTATAACTCGGCACTTTGCTTGCGTCTTTTGCCACGAGCGAAACCGTGATGGCGTCGTTTGCATAGGATCCACTCATCGAAGTGAAATAATCCGCAAGTTCGCCGCCAAACGATATTGAACCGTCTGCATTGAGAACGTACGTTCCACTCACGGTCTTGGATACGGTTGCCGTAATTCTGTTGCTGGTGAGCGTGACGTTGCCGTCTGTGAACGTCAGGCTGTCGCCGTCTTCATTGAAATATTCACCGAATACCGTCAAATCGCTCTTGGTGAACGTGTATTCGACCGTCGCAGACATGCCGTATTCGACGGTCATAGTGATCGTGCCGTCGCTGTTTAATTTGCCCGAAATTTCACCGATCGTACTGTAAAACTCAAGCATAAGCACGTCGTCGTCGTTGTAAGTGTATTTGCCGTTGATAACGGTGGAGTTGACCCACATCAACGAACCGTCCTCTTTGAGAACGAGTACGCCGCCGTCAACGTCGCCGTGATATTCGCCCTTGCCCGTGTAGACGTGCGCAACCTTGCTCGCATCGCCGTAGCGCGCCGTCACGGACATATCTTTGATGACGGGCACGTAATAACGATATCTCACACCGTCGACGAATTCCCAGTCAAAGAACAGTTTGCTGCCGTCGTTTTGCGCTTTGTCGAGAGAACCGACGATTGCGAATCCGTTTTCGTCGTATTCTCGCGTTTCTTCACTGACAAGCGTCGTTCCGTTGTAGAACGAAATCTTGAACGACCCTTCGCCAACAAGACGTGTGCCGGGATACGCTTTTCCGTCTTCGTTTATCGTCCAGTTGGACATATCCCACTTGACGTTTTGAGCAAACCATTGCGAATCCAACGTTACGTCGGTGCCGATTTTCGTGCCGGCTTTGTTGTTTATATCGGTGGTTCTTGCCGCGGTCTTGTAATAGCAGTTTACTACCACCGTGCCCGGAGTGTAATATCCGTCGTAATCGTCCGAAAACATATAGCCGACTATACTGCCTGCATAACTCTTAAAGACTGTGGAAGTTGCTCTTTGTCCGGTGACTGCACCGGCGTTTACGCAATCCATAATCGTGTTGTCGTTGCTAGAATATCCGATGATGCCACCTGCATAGGACACTTCTTTGTCGGTTGCCTTGACTCTTGCGTAGTTGACGCAGTTGATAATAGACATTCTCGAGCAACTTGCATAGCCGACGATACCGCCTACCCATTCGCCGCCTTCAACCGCGCCGTTTGACACGCAATTGAGCACCGCAAGCGCGCCGTTGGACGTTGATGACGTTGCGCCGATGATGCCGCCGTTTACGGCGGAATCAAGCACAGACGCTTCTCCGTCTTCAAACTCGGTTGCCACGACTCTCACTTCGGAAACGCAGTTCTGCACGTGCGCGATATACGCAGTACTCTTGTCGTAGACGTCAAGACCGCCCGCAATACCGCCGATATGTGCAGGATTTGACGAGCACAAACTAATTTCGAGATCACCTGAAACTTTGACGTTGGTGATATTGGTGAGATTGCCGTATGCAAGCAATCCGCCGACGTATGCGCCGATACCGCTTTGATCAGCACCGCTGACGATAGAATAGCGAACGTTTTGAAGCGTAAGATTGGTTATGGTCGCTCTGTCGCAGTAACCGAACATGCCGACGTAAGAAATGCCTGAACGCAAGTTTTTCTTGATCGTAAGGTTGCTGATAACGTGACCGTCTCCGTCAAAGTTGCCACTGAATCCGTAGATTTTTCTTTCGTCTTCTTCACCTTCGTTGAGCGTGACGAGTTGCCCTGCGGAAACGTAGGGAATTCCGTTCATATCAATGTCGGCAACGAGTTTGAAGTAAGATTGCGCATACTTTTCATTGCCGTCTTCGTCGGGATGATTGACTTTGTCTGCAAAGTCCGCAAGGTCGTCGGCAGTCGCAATCAGATACGGATTGTCCTTGCTGCCGAGTTCTGTCCAAGCCGCAACGAGTACGGTGTCTTTGGTTATGGGAGTCGAGAAGTCGAAAAGCGTGCTTTGACCTTCTTCCGACCATCCTTTGAATTCGTAGCCGTTTCTTTGGGGATCTTGCGGTTTTTGAGCGCACTCGCCTGATTTGACCGTTTGAGAAGGAACGTCGCTCACGCCCTCACCGCCGAATGAAACGGTGAGCGTGCCATTCTCTTCCCAGACCGCAACAAGTGCGGTATCTTTGGTTATGGGAGTCGAGAAGTCGAAAAGCGTGCTTTGGCCTTCTTCCGCCCATCCTTTGAATTCATAACCGTCTCTTTGGGGATCTTGCGGTTTTTGAGCGCACTCGCCTGATTTGACAGTTTGAGAAGAGATGCCGCTCACGCCTTCACCGCCGAATGAAACGGTGTACGCGTCCTTATCTTTTTCTCCGCAAGCGACCGCAACGCACGCAATACATGCAACGAGTGCAATCGCCAAGATGCTCAATACAATTCTTTTGTTTTTCATATCTGCTCCTTATTCCCCCGCTTCGACTAGATAAATCGTCGTGCTACCGTCCGAACTTACGAACGCTTTTGCGCCTGCAACTTCCGTGAAACTGATTCTGTATTCGAGAACGAGCACCGTTTCTTCGCCCGATCTATCGATATCGTAAATGCGAATTTCGCCGTTTTCGACCTTGTAAACGTACGTATATTCCGTTTCTTCAACGACTCCGTCGATATCTTCAAGCATCGTAAGGGTCGCATACGCGTAGACGTATTCGGAACCGTTGCTTCTGCCGTCGAACACAAGCGTTGAACCGTCCGCCGCCGTATACGTGCCTGCATATTGATCGGAAACGGTGACAACCGATTTATTGCTTCCGTCGTCCAATACCGCGTTGTTTTCGTCAAGATAGCCTACATAGTACAGGAACGTTCCGTCAATATATATGGAAACGTAGGTTTTATCGACGTAATAAACGTCCACTTCAATGCCTGCAATCATTCCTTTCGTTTTGCCGTTTATGTCCATCTTGCCGTTGATTTTGAACGTTTTGTCATCGGAAATGAGATATTCTTTTCCGACGAGCTTGTGATAAAGTCCGAAATCTTTGATTTCGACACCGTTCTTTTCAATGATTGCGTTGCCGCCTGCGAGCGTTATGACGTAAACGACCTTCCCGTCTTTGGTCAGAGTCGCGACGTATTCGTTTTCGCCGTCTGACGTCGTATAATCGTAAGTCTCAACTCCGACAGCCGTAGTCAAAGTCGCTTTGCCCAAGCCAACGGGGCTCTTGCCGTTGAAACGCAACACGTCGTCGCCCACGTGATATTCGTATTGACTTACGTAGTCGGGGGCTTTGAACGTCACTCCGTTCACGGTGATGCCGTTGCCGTCGAGTTTTGCCGTGTACGTTACGTCGTCAATCTTAAACGTCGCTTCACCGGTCTTTTTGTTGTAATAATAGGCCGCTTCGCTCGTTGAACCGTCTTTTTCGACCGTCACAAGACCTTTTACGTACCATCTGCCTTGTTGCGACGTGGTGAAGTCGATATCGTACGGGCCGAAACCGTTGAACGTATACGTTACGCCGTTAGTTCCGTTCCACGTTCCGTAATACGGATCGTAGTAGGTCATATTGTAATCGTCAACGAGCATACCCGTGGGCGCGTAATATCCTGCAAGATACAGCACTTCCATGCCGTTGTCCGTCGCAAGATTGAACATTCCGTAAAGTCTCGTTTGATAGTACATATTGACCATCAAAGCGCCCGTTTCGTCGTATTCGGCAACGTAGTGGAAATTGATACCGCTCGAATCTCTGCCCGTGCCGTATCCGTTTTTGCCGATGCCGTTGAGTATAATCGTATAGTTGAGAAGAGTGTCCGTCCACGTTCCGATAAACGAACCGTCTCTTCCGTACGTGGTGGAAACGCCGCCGTCTTTCACGACGAGAAGTCCTTTTTCGTCAAACGACGCGACGATGGAGTCGAACGTTGCGGTTTCGCCGTCGAGCACGTATTCGTAAGTCGTGCCTTTGTATTCTACACTGCCCTTGCCGTCGAAAGTTATTGTTTCGAGTCTGCTGAAATTCGATTCCCACTTGCCGGCGAAGATATCGCGTTTTTCAAGTTGAAGTCCAGCACTCGTGGATTGCATGGTCAATCCGTCTGCGCTGATGGAGGCAATCACTCTCGTCGTTCCTATCGTCAGCGTAACGATCTTCTCGTTGCACGTATAAGTGAACGTTTCGGTGCCGTTTGCGTTGGTTCTTTCACCCGTAAGGTCAGAAAGGAAGGTATACGTCGTGCCGTCGCTCGTATACCACGTCCCCATTGCGGCGTTTTGCTTTCTTGCCACGATAACGTTGTCTTTTTCGCTCGTGAAGAACAGGTTGTCGTAGATATTGAGCACGTTGCCTTCAATGTCGGCATAATAATCGGCAAGAAGAGAGCGACCGTTGTTCGCCGTATACGCGAGATATGCAAAGTATGCGTCCTTGACGAGAAGTTTTTCGCCGTTGTAAACGTACATGTAGTCTGCGACAATTCCGTCGTAATACATTGTCATCTTACCGTTGTCGTCAAAGACGAGATGCAATTCGGCATTGTATAACTCGTTGTTTTTTATAGTTTGAAACACGGCGTAATAGTCGCCCTTCACTACCGTATAATCCGCAAATCCGACGTAAACGGTAATGTCTGCGGTGATAAGGAAGGAAGACGGTATTCTCTGAGTGTGTTCGGCATCGAAGAAGTAACCGTAAGATACCATGTTTTTCGCGTCGTCCGCGCTTTCTTTGTCCGCAACGAAATTGTTCATTCCGCTTCCGCCGTAGATATAGTAAATGGGCATAACGCCGGTTATGGTCACAGTATCTTCGGTTTGAGTGAGAGGATTGCCGTCGTTGCCTTCTTTCGTCACGTTTCTGCCAAACACGAACGTTGCCGATATGCTGCCCTCGGCAGTGTCGCTATACACCGGCAAAATCGCGCCGCCGTCTTCTTTCCAATCGGAAGATACCCAACCGAGCAAATCGCAAAGATCCGCAAGCGAATTCGCGCTGTACGTCTTACCGTCCGTGATATTGCCGTCTTGCGTGTAATACGATTTGAAAAGCACCGCTTTTTTCGTGTCTATTTCGTTGTAAGCATTTCTGAAAATCAAGCCCGAGATATCGCCGAGTTCGTCTTCGCCGTGTTGCTTTGCACTCGACAAAACGCCGATAGCCACGCTTGACGAAATTGCGGTTTCGTTGTCGCTTGCGCCGACAAGGCCGCCTGCGTAAGACGCGTCACCGCCGCTTTTTGCCTCGATCTTTCCGTCAACGTAACAGTTTGCAACCGACGCCGCCGTGCGAAGATATCCGACAATGCCGCCCGCGTATTTGTGCCTACCCTCGACGTTGCCGATAAACGAACAGTTGTTGACGTATGCCGGAGAAGAATTGTTCGGGCCGTACGCCGCTGCCGCTATGCCGCCCGTTGCGTAAAGCGAAGACTGTCCGTTGGAAACGAGATTCGCTTGCACAGTGCAGAAAGACGCCGTTGCCGTGTATTCGGAACCGTAGCCTTGCATAAAGCCGACTATACCGCCCAGATAAACGATATTGTCGCTCGGAAGCGTGCTGGTCACGGTGTAAGAACCTTTGAAATTGCAGTTGACGATATCGCCTCCGATGTTGTAAGCGACGATGCCGCCGATAATGTAGTTGTACTGTTTGTCAATCGCTTCGATTTCGATATTCGCGTCTATCGTAAGATTCTTGACGGTTGCGGTCGCGATATATCCGAAAAATCCCGCAATGCCGCTCGACCCTTCTAAATCGAAGTTTGAAACAACGTGTCCTCTGCCGTCAAACGTACCCATAAAATAGGTTTGTTGTCCGCCGATCGGCTCTATCGTTTCTCCATTGAGATCAATGTCCGCAGTGAGTGCCACGAAAGATTCCGCATACGTTTCTTCACCCGCATTGATGCTGTCCGTGAAAGTTTTGAGTTGAGACGCATTGGAAATCAGATACGGACTTTTCTCGGTTCCGAATCCCTTTATCTTGGCGTTGTCACGACGAAGTCCGTCCACGCTTACCGTTACGGACTTTTCTGCGGTGAAACTGTATTTTCCGTTCTCGCCGAGAACGCATTCCTGTGTACCGGCGTAAACTTTGAATTCACCAACGTAATAAGGCGACACACGCACTTCGAATTCGATAACGGTGCCGACTGCAACGTTTTTGGGCGTTGCGCCTGTAAATACGAATGTTGCCGCTTCGTCGTCAGACCATCTGATGCGCACCGTTTTATCGATCTCGTTCCACTGCGCAACGAGTTCGGTGTCTTTGATTATCGGAGTCGAAAAGTCGAAAAGCGTGCTTTGATCTTTTTCCGCCCAACCTTTGAATTCATAGCCGTCTTTTTGCGGGTCTTGCGGCTTTTGGGCGCACTCACCGGATTTGACCGTTTGAGATGAGATGCCGCTCACGCCTTCGCCGCCGAATGATACCGTAAACGTATCGTTCTCTTGCCAAACCGCAACAAGCACGGTGTCTTTGGTTATCGGTGTCGAAAAGTCGAAAAGCGTGCTTTGTCCCTCTTCCGTCCATCCTTTGAATACGTAACCTTCTCTTTCGGGATCGGCGGGCTTTGCCACGGTGGCGTTTGCTTCAACCTTGGCGGCGTCGTCCGCTACTCCCGTACCGTAAACGAAAGTAACCGTATACTGAGTCGGTTCTTCGGGGGTGTCGTCGCAAGCCACCAACGCAACGCAAAGCACTATACACATTGCGATTGCAAGTATGGGTACGATCTTCTTCAATGTTGTCATAAGTTTTTCTCCTTGCAAAGCGTTTCCGCCCTGCTATCGCATAAGCGACACTCTATTCCCCTCTATATCTGCAAACTATTTTTTGATTTTTAGCAAACCTTTTATTTTGTTTGCGACGTCTTCTTTCTTTTGTTTCTTTTTTGCTTGTATTTCGTCGAGTTCGGCATTACGTTCGTCCTCGAGTTTGCAAAGATTGTCGTAGAACGGCATCTCGTCAAGCACTTTTTGGTCGTACTTGTGACACGCAACGTAATGGCCGCCGCCCATATCCGCAAATTTGGGTTGGAACAGTTTGCACGCACTCATGCAATCGGAGCAACGAGTGTGGAATTTGCAACCCTTCGGCGGATTCGCAGGTGACGGAATGTCGCCTTGAAGCACGATTCTCTTAATTTTGCTGTCCGGATCGGGCACGGGCACTGCGGAAAACAACGCCTTTGTGTACGGATGAAGCGGATTGTCGAATAAGTCGCGTTTCGTTCCGTATTCGACCATGTTGCCGAGATACATTACACCGACCTCGTCCGATATGTGTTCGACCACCGACAAATCGTGGGAGATGAACAAGTAAGCGAGATTGTCGCTTTCTTGCAAATCCTTAAACAAGTTGATTATTTGCGCCTGTATCGAAACGTCGAGTGCGGAAACCGGTTCGTCGCAAATGACGAGTTTCGGTTTGAGCGCAAGTGCTTTTGCAATGCAAATACGCTGTCTCTGTCCACCCGAAAATTCGTGCGGATATCTGTCGAAATAATGCGGTTGTAGTCCGCACTTGGTCATTATATCGACGATATAATCCTTATATTGTTCTTTCGGAACGATATGATGCACCTTTACCGCTTCACCGACGATTTCTCCTACGGTCATACGCGGAGAAAGCGAAGAGTATGGATCTTGGAATATCATCTGGAAGTTGGGGCGCATCTTCCTAAGAGCGTTGCCTTTGAGGTTTTCAATGTGTTTCCCCTCAAAGATAACATCGCCTTCCGTCGGTTCGTACAATCGAAGGATGGTTCTGCCGAGAGTCGTCTTTCCGCATCCGGATTCTCCGACGATACCGATAGTGTGCCCCGCTTTGAGTTTGAGAGAAACGCCGTCCACCGCTTTCAGATACACGGTGTTGCTCTTTATAAGGCTCTTGGAAATCGGGAAATACTCTTTCAAATCGTTCACGACGAGAATATAATCGTCGTCGGAATCCTTTTTCTCGTTTTCTGCCACCGTCGTGTTTTCGGCTGTAACCTCTTCCGCTTTGCAAACGTCCGTCGTTGCAGTTTCAATCGTTTCGATTTCCACGTCGTTTTGAACGCCGATTTTTTCTTCAGTCATACGATTTCTCCTTTGTCCATGCAACGATAGCACGCCACGAAGTGCGTGGGCGAAACTTGAATCATCGGCGGATATTCGCCTTTGCAAGCGTCGCATTTCATATTGCAACGATCCTTAAAATAACACGTTTGCAACATATTGATCGGGTTTGGCACGTTGCCCGGTATGCTGTATAGTCTGTCTACTTCCTTTCCGACGACGGGCTTGCTCTTTTGAAGACCTATCGTGTAGGGGTGCATCGGATTTTTGAATATTTCCTGCACAGTGCCCTTTTCGACGACTCTGCCCGCATACATGACCACGACGTAGTCCACCATTTCGGCGATAACGCCCAAATCGTGAGTGATGAGCATGATTGAGCCGCTTATTTTGTCTTTTACTTCTCGCAAAAGATCAAGAATTTGCGCCTGTATGGTAACGTCGAGTGCGGTCGTAGGTTCGTCCGCGATGATGAGTTTTGGATTGCAGCACAATGCCATTGCAATCATAACTCTTTGACGCATACCGCCCGACAATTCGTGCGGATAGGACTTGTACACGTGTTCGGGCATTGCAATGCCGACGAGTTTGAGCATTTCGATGCTTTTCTCTTTTGCCGTTTGCTTGTCCGCGCCGTCAACGTGAAGAAGCGTAACTTCGTCAAGTTGATTGCCTATCGTGAAAACGGGGTTGAGCGACGTCATAGGCTCTTGGAAAATCATTGCGATTTCTCTGCCTCTGATTTTCGACATTTCGGAAATAGGGGTTTTGGCTATGTCGTAAACCACTTCGCTTTCTTCAAAGACTTTTCTGTGGCGAACTTTGCCGTGTTTGTCAAGAGACGGTTTCACCATCGGCTCGCCGTTTTCGTCGAGCATTTGATTGCCGTTTTCGTCAAGCACGGGCTCGGTGATCTCTTCCGTTCCGACCGCTTTTCTCTGAGTGGAACGAAAACGAATGCTGCCGTCCACTATTTGTCCCATAGGACCTTGAACGAGTTGCATAAGAGAAAGACTCGTCACAGACTTGCCGCAACCCGATTCGCCAACGACGCCTACCGTAGAACCTTGCGGAATGTCGAAAGATACGCCGTTGACAGCCTTCACTACGCCGTTGTCGGTGAAAAAGTAAGTGTGCAAATCGTCAAATTCAACGACGTTTCTTGCGTCTCTCATCTCGGTGACGTAGTCGTCTTTGGTATAAGCCGCTCTTTTCTTTTTCAGTTCTTTTATCGTGCGCAGGTTTTGCTTTGCGATGTTTCGAGACTCTTTGGCGGTTATATAATGTTTGTTCTTATCGTTCTTTTCTTTCTTCTCAAGCATAACATTATCTCCTTGCCTTCGGGTCGAATGCGTCGCGCAAACCGTCGCCGACGAAGTTGAATGCGAGCACCGCAAGCACTATGCAGATACCGGGTGAAATCCAAAGATTGGGATACAGACGAAGCGCCGTGTTATTTGCTGCCGCATTGATCATATTGCCCCACGTTGCGTATTCTGCGGGAAGTCCGATGCCGAGATAACCGAGCGTCGCTTCCGTCAGAATGATTCCGCCAAGGCCGAGCGTCATCGATACGATGAGTTGCGGCATAACGTTGGGGATAAGGTGTTTGAATATTTTTCTGCTTGCGGGAAGACCGCTTGCTTCTGCGCTCAACATAAAGTCTTGCTCACGCAACGACAATATCTGTCCTCTGACGAGTCTTGCCGTGCCTGCCCAACCAAACAGCGTCATCATCGCCATCAATATGTAGAGCTTTGCAGGACCGGTGACGTCTTGCGCATCGAGCGCGACGCCTACGATCATAAGCATAGGCATAGTCGGCACGCAGTTGAAAATGTCGACTATACGCATAATGATTTGGTCAACCCACTTTCCGAAATAACCTGCCAAACCGCCAAGGAACACGCCGATTATCGTTTCGAGAATAATTACGACGAAGCCCACCGTGAGAGACACTCTTCCGCCGTACATAAGACGGGAGAACACGTCAAAGCCTTTGTCGTCAGTGCCGAGCAAGTGATCCTCGGACGGCTTGAGATAGTTGGTCGGTTCGGAATAGGTGACGATATACACGACGTCTTCGCCGTAGTCGGGCGCGGACACTTCGGTATAGTAAGTCTCTTTGACCTTTTTAGTATCGTCCGCTTCTCTTTCGCCCCATATGAACGGGAGATTTGAGAAAAGCGGTCCTATAAACGAAAACGCAAACAGGCAGACGAGCATCACGAGTCCCGTTATCGAAAGTTTTGACCTGAAGAATCGTTTGAGCACGATTCTTCCGGGGCTGAGCGTTCTTGACGTTCTCTCCTCTACGCTTTCTTCTGCGTCGTCGCATTGAGCGTTTTCTTCGTTTTCTTTGTCAACTTCCTGCGCAATTGCAACGTCGTTTTCGACGTTTTCGACGTTTTGTGAACCGGAATCGTTTCCGATTGCGTTCACGACGTCGTTTTGTTCGTCAAGCAGGGTTTCCGTCGGATTGCCGACAATAATTTCGTCTTTTATTTCGTCCATACTAACTCCTACTTTCCTATCTTGACGCGCGGGTCGACTATTGCGTACATAAGATCGCTGAATAACGTTCCTATGACCGTCAATATTGCTATAAACATGTTGTATCCCATAATGAACGGTATATCCGCCACGATGAGCGCATCGTAAGCAAGTTTGCCGATACCGGGAATACTGAACACGGTTTCCGTTATCATTGCTCCGCCAAACAAACTAGGCAAAATGCCTGCCATCATGGTGACGAGCGGAATCATCGTGTTTCTGAATACGTGTTTGTATACGACTTTTCTTTCACTGAGTCCTTTTGCTCTTGCCGTACGCACGTAGTCTGCGTTGAGCGCTTCGAGCGTGTTGGTGCGAGTGTAACGCATAAGTGAACCGACTGAAAGAATCACGAGAACCGCCATAGGCAACACCATGTGCCACAGCGTATCGCCAAGTCGCACTATCCACGACGCGTCCATCGGCAACGACGCAGACGCGATGCCCCCGACTTCAAACCATCCCAGTTGCACCGCGAACAAGCGAATCGCAAGTGCCGCAAGGAAGAACGTGGGAAGACTTATTCCCATCATGGCAAGCACGGTGACCGAATAATCGATAAAGCCGTATTGATGAGTCGCTGCCTTGATGCCGAGCGGAATCGCAATTGCGAATTGCAAAATAGTTGCGATAAATGCAATCGCAAAAGAAATGCCCATGTTCTGAACGATGACGTCTGAAACCGGTCTCTTATATTTGAAGGACATGCCAAGGTCGCCTTTGAGAAGGTTTCCGAGCCAATTGAAATATCCTTTGATGATCGCAACGAACTTGTCTGCGCCGGTTGCGACGTTATACGACATATTCACGGTTACGACTTCACCGCTTGAAAGCGTAAAAGTCATGTTGCGAATCGTGCGATTGTCCATTCCTTCGGTTTCGTTGACGACGTAAGTGCCGCTTTCGACGGGGGTGATGATTTCATCGAGCGTGATCATGGAATCATCGCTATCCGTTTCCGATCCCGTGGTCTCGTCAGTCTTTGCACCGCGGCTCGTAACCTTGCAGATGCTGAACGTGCCGGTGTTGAGATACTTGCCGTCTTCGTCGGTATCGGCTTTGATTATAACGCGCGTGTTTTTGTTGCCGTCAAAAGAACCTTCGTACCACGAGTTGTAACTCTTGATACCAAGGGATATATCTTCGTCGTAGGTGACTTCTTTGGTGTTTTTCGTGAAAGTTTCGCCCGAGAATTTACTGTTTTCACCAACAGTCAGATGCAAATATGCATCCGGCATGGCCAAACCGTACAATTCTTTGATTCGGTCGACGTCTTCTTGTTGCATTGTGCCCTGTTGCACCGCCGACGAATACTGATTGTCGACGTAGTCGGTTGGCATCATACGTGCCAACGAGTAAATGATTACGGACACACCAAATAGGATCAACACCGACAGAAGCAGTCTTTTGACTATGTATTTTAACGTATCCATATAAAC
>ULOF01054010.1_pt1 | contig 15892 bp, 15 predicted proteins | sample 1952371 | NCBI WGS metagenome assembly ULOF01 (sample SAMEA4835597, study PRJEB28245) | human gut metagenome | biome: gut microbiome; material: fecal sample | place: Denmark | collected 2008 | reverse complement strand
CGCCGGTTGCTTTTAAGAGACCACACACAATCCGCATGGTAGTGGTTTTGCCCGCACCATTGGGACCTACAAATCCAAAAATCTCTCCCTTTCCGATATGAAGATTTAAATTGTCTAGTGCAAGGAATTTTCCATATTTTTTTGTCAAATCCTGTATTTCTAACATCTACTTATCCCCCCTTGCAGCAATTCTCGGCATATAGTATGTTGCCATACTGTCTACCGGTTCATATTTTAACATTATAATGTTACCCGCCATATATTTTTGCAGCTCCGCTCCTGACAAGGTACTGCTATTTTCAAACAGCAAATCGTATGCTCCCGTTTCGCTGTTATATGCATAGACATTCGCATATCCATTGGCTCCATAGGAAGCAGAATCTACCACTTCCGTCTTACCATAGGAAAGATTCTCCAAGGTTGTAATTCCTGGATATCCCTCAAAGGAATACGTCATTGTCACCGCTCCATTATAGAGCATACCATCCGGGTCATAATCTCCCTGGGAAGCAAGCTCCATCTGTTTCAGGCTTGGATAATAAACGCCCTCTACATCCTCATATTCTGCATAATATGTCTGGAAAACCACTGCATTCCCTGTCTGTTTGACATCCTCATCTCCCACAATTTCCGGTCGGTAAGAACTGATTTTCCCCCACACATAACCCTGATTATATGCTTCCTTGTCAATAAAACTATTCTCCATTGTAGTATCAATCTGATACTCTGTATAAAGCTCCCGGTTTGAATACAAATCCGGATTACTGCTATAGAGACGTTCAAAGGTTCCATACTCATATGCCACAATCATTTTTGAAGAGTCAATTGTGATTTGCTCCCCTCTTTTCATATCTCCCACCTGATAAAAATGATTCTCAAAGGTAGCCACTACCCCCTTTAAGTCATAATTTGTATTGTTTGTTATGGTTCCGCCAAAGCCTGTAGTCGTACACTGCAAATCACAGTCAATGGTTCCCATATCATTTTCACCGGTCTTTTTCATATAGAGTGCAGTACTTTCAAACGTCTCCTCGTTATCCAGTGAAATTTCTGTTCCTTCACCTGTTTTTCTTATCAGAAAATCGTATTTTCCATCGGAATCCCCAGAACTAAACATACTATAGGAATAATCATCCATATTATAACGAAATTCAGAATATCCATCTTTTATTCGGATTGTATATTCCTGTGCTTTGGGACAGGTAATATTGGCATACACCTTTTCTGTTTGGAGACCGTCCTCTACATTTACAATAGAAAATGTATTGATCAAAGGCTTGCTCACCCTGTAAATAAAACCGGTCAGATAAATAATCCCCGTAAAGGCCAATGACACCAGTGGAATGGCAAGCCATATTTTTTCTCTCTTTTTACAAGCCTTTAAAATGAGATAAAGAACCGGTCCCACCAACACAACATATAAGAATAAAATTCCTCCATACAGCAGTCCGCTGGGTTTTTTATTGACATCTGCCGTCTTAGCCAGTTGAATACCGCTATACATAGCATTGACATTATAATCTCCGCCATTTAATCTGGTTACAACAGCATCCGTAGCGGTTGTCTGCAGCACCAGACACGCCATCATACCTTTATAGGTACTACTTATAACCGGCTCCATTCCCAGTGAATAGGACAATACAACCACATTGCCAGCTCCTATCTTCTTCTGGTATGCGGTATGATTATCTGACAAATCCGTTAATTCCGATGCCCCGTCAAAGGCAAATTCAACAGAATCTGTTCCCTTTATTATGAATTCCTCCGCATCCTGCCAGGCATCATCTGGCTCTTCTTCCTTTTCATCTTTCCTCTGGTTTACATCCTCTAAGCCGTTCTGGTCAGATGTACCGGTCTGTGATACATTATCTGCAGATACCCCATTTACAACCTGTCCGGCTCTCTCCCCCAACATTACATCTTTCTTTTCCAGTTTTCCAATCGTTCCCGTTATAAAATCATCTGTAAAGACATGAAGCACATTCTGATAATTGCTTCCCAGTGAGAGAATCAGAACACCCCCGTTAGTTACCCACTCTTTCAGTGCGGCATACTGTTCATCCGTAAGACTGGCAGTATCAAAATTATCCAGAATAATATAATCCAAAACTGAAAGCGCCCCGCTATCTGCCGGCAAAGAAGTTTCATTTAACTCCAGTGTGCTTACAATTCCAGAATAATTATTAAGCTTCATTTCCATTCCGTCAAAATAATGCAAGGCACTATAATCATCACTCAGAATCCCAACCATGACATTTTCACCTATCGATACAAGGTTCACCTGCTTTGACTCTGTATACACAACCTTATCCTTGTCATCCATGAGTTCAATTTTGAGCTTTCCCGAATTGCCAAGTACAGAAGGGACAAATGTAAAAGTTTTCTCCTCTCCCGCTGCCAGTGAAATCTCTTCACCATAGGCGGCAGTCTTCTGTCCATTGTCCATCATCGGTACAATGCGCAGGGTTCCTGTAAAATTGCTTTTGCTTTCCACGGTAACCTTAATTACTACCGGATTATCGTAAGCAGCAAAGCCGTCAATTCCACATTCTGTATCCACCGTAAAATTCTGATTTTTATTTGACTTTTCTGTATCATTTGCCGCATGGAGTACAAATGCCGGAAATAACATTACGGATACCGTTACCAGCAATACAAACCATACTGACAGTCTTTTCATGCCCATTCTTTTCATACATCTCTCCTCTTATCCTTTTTCATACTTTAGGTAATTGCGAAACTTCTTAATATGCAATGAGCCAAGTGAGCGTTTCCGTTCATTTGGCCCGATACTATTGTAGCACAACTATTCATTGTAAAATCTTACGTTTTTCTTAATTCATTTCAAAGCTTTTACTCATTCTTCTCTATCTCTTATATTTTCCTTTTCTCACAAAGGAATGATTTCCTGCCTTTTCCTGCATTTTATCATACTGCTCGTACATGTCCTGTACGCTGTTCTCTAACAGAAAATAGTGTTTGATATAGGGCACCATCAAAACCAGCAGCATAAGGATTAGCAGCACCATCGGAATTGAAAAATTACTAAATGTATACAAAAATGCCATAACCGTCAAAATGGCAAAGGTTACCGTCACAATCAGGTGAATCAGCCTCTCATGGGCGAAAAATGCAATCTGTACCAGATGCTTTTTCATCTCCTCCTCCCAGTTGATATCATTGTCCTCTGCTTCTAACAGCTTATCAATATATGCTAAATACTGTCTGATTCTGTCTGCCATATGTATATCCTCCTTTTTTATATCTGGAGCAGTCCTACATCCTGTAACACCACCCACAACATACTCTGCCCTCCAAAAAATACGATTAATAATCTGCTTTTCTTTTGTTAAATATTTTTTCTCCCAGTAGTAAAAAAACTACTCCTGTTACAATCCAGCTTACAAATGCGGTTCCAAGACGTATCAAAGTAATGACTGTGCCATGCTCCTGGTACCATTCATCATCAAATGCATACAGCACACCCTTCATTGTCATATCATATTCGCTGCTAAATTCTGACAGATACCCCTGCACCTCTTTTGAAATACCCTCCTTTTTAGAAACTGGAAGAGTAACCCGGCCTCCTTTCTCAATTGCCTTGGCAATTCGTTTTGGTATTTGCGCCAATATATAGGTTCCGTCCGGACATTCCAAAAGATAATATTCATTATATTGGTCTAACAAATCCCACCCCTGTATTACTTCACGTCGTCTGGCACCTGCTCTGCTTCCTCCTGTTCCTGGGCTTTTGAAATACGGGCTTTCCCACGCTTTCAATTTGAATATTCCTGTAGAAACAATCCCCCCTGGCTCCATTGTTACATCATCCATAGCAAGGATATCCTCAAACTCTTCCTTGCCGGAAATACGCGGAATATCTTCTCCTGCTGGATGCCCTGTATATGAAACACTTTTATTCTTCTCAATATCAGACATTGTAATAGTAGTCTCATCCTTCTCCATAAAATCTTCCGGATAAAAATTCTGATATACAAAAAATGCTATTACCAAACCCAGTATTACCGCCACTGCTGTTATAACTTTTTCTCTCAAAATATGTACCCCCATCTATGATAAAGTATATCATTTTCACAGCATTTCCTCAACCAAAATCAGATAAGATACTGCTTTCCCCCAATATAAAAGAACTGCATTCATAATACAGTCCCTTTAATCATCTGCCTCACATCCAGCTTTACATCTCCAAAGTCCTTTCATTTCAGGTGAACCCTCGGAAGATTCCACTGAAAATGAGCTGCCAGCAGCCGAAGAACTAACACCAGCAATAAACTGACAGCAACCGCAAATTCCAGATACCCTGTATATTCCAGAAGAAGATAAATTCCCGCCCCCACGATGGAAGCTGTCGCATAGACATGCTTGCGGAAAATATAGGGTACATTTCCCGCAAATATATCCCTCATAATACCGCCACCAACTCCCGTAATTACACCAACAAAAAGAAGCAATGCTATATTTTCACTTCCCAACCGCTCTTGTGTATAGCGAATGCCAAGAATCGTAAACGCACCTAAACCAATCGCATCTGAAATAAGAAGCACCTTATTCCATATGGCACTTTTTTCCTCTGTCTGCTTCTTAGACATAACTGCGCCCACAAGGAATGCTGCAACAGCCACACCAACTGCAAGCCCCGCACACCATGGATCCTGAAAAACAACCGGCGGTACCTCCCCTATTACAATATCCCGTAAAATGCCTCCTCCTACTGCCGTCACCAGTCCTAATACAATGACTCCCAGTAAATCCATCTCTTTTTTCATAGCCTCTACTGCCCCTGAAACAGAAAAGGCCGTCGTTCCTAAGATTTCAAGGAAAACCATTATCCAATTCATACTATCTTGTCCTTTTGATTCACATTTATTTTCCTCATTCACTCAGGTGCACATTATATACTATAGTATTACCCTTTTCACTATTTTTGTTCCATTGATTATAACTTTTTTATAAAAATACGGGTTGACACTTTGAAAACAATATGTTAATCTTTTCTTACTTAAAACAATTGTATATTGATTTTATAAATACCATGATAAGGAATAGTAGAATCTTGGAAGTATGCAGAGAACTGCCGGCTGGTGCAAGGCAGCTACGAAAAAGATTTGAACTCGCCTTTGAGTAGCCCACTGAACATATCATAATATTAGATAAGTAGGTGAGGACGGAGCCCGACCGTTATTTCAGGGAGGATATAAGACTGATTTTTTCAAAGTCCGTATCTGCAATGAGTGCATACAATGATGTATGAATTAGAGTGGTACCGCGTAAGCATTGCTTTACGTCTCTATAGAAGAGACGTGGGGCATTTTTTAATTTACCCTAAAATAAGACTGATTGCGATATATATCCGAAAAAGCAAACATATTCTATTTAAAGAAAGAGAGGTAATTTATTATGATGGATTCAACCAAGTATAAGAGAAATTATTTTATGCCCCCTGCCGAGTCCTTGGAATGGACCAAAAAGGAGTATATTGATAAGGCGCCTGCATGGTGCTCTGTAGATTTAAGAGATGGTAACCAGGCCTTAATCGTACCAATGAGCTTAGATGAAAAAATTGATTTCTTCAAGATGTTAGTACAGGTTGGTTTCAAGGAGATTGAAGTCGGTTTCCCTGCCGCCTCTGAGACCGAATACGATTTCTTGAGAGCGTTGATTGACCAGAATTTAATCCCAGATGATGTAACCGTCCAGGTTCTGACACAGGCAAGACCACACATCATCCAAAAAACCTTTGAAGCAGTAAAAGGCTGTAAACACGCAGTAATCCATTTATATAATTCCACTTCCCTGGCACAGCGCGAACAGGTTTTCAAGAAATCCAGAGAAGAAATTAAGCAGATTGCGGTGGAAGGCGCAAAAATGTTGTTGGATTTAACAAAACAGGATGGAGGCAACTACCAGTTTGAATATTCCCCTGAATCCTTTACCGGAACAGAGGTAGATTATGCATTGGAGGTTTGTAACGCTGTGATTGACGTATGGCAGCCAACTCCTGACAACAAGGTAATTATCAACCTGCCTGCTACCGTTGAAATGTCATTACCTCACGTTTATGCCAGCCAGATTGAATACATGAGTAAAAACCTTACCATGCGGGAAAATGTCATTCTGTCCTTACATCCACACAATGACCGTGGCTGTGGCGTGGCAGATGCTGAATTAGGTGTACTTGCCGGAGCTGACCGTATCGAGGGTACTTTATTTGGCAACGGTGAACGTACCGGTAATGTAGATATTATCACTTTAGCAATGAACATGTATACCCACGGCATAGACCCGAAGCTGGATTTCAGTGATATTCCTAAGATTACTGAACTGTACGAGCGGGTCACCGGAATGCGGGTTTATGACCGGTCCCCATACACCGGTAAACTGGTATTTGCAGCATTTTCCGGTTCCCATCAGGATGCCATTGCAAAGGGTATGAAATGGAGAGAGGAAAAGAACTTAAAGGACTGGACAGTTCCTTACCTGCCTCTTGACCCACATGATGTTGGACGTGAGTATGAGGGTGATGTTATCCGTATTAACTCCCAGTCCGGCAAGGGTGGAATCGGCTATATTTTAGAGCAGAGCTACGGCTTTAATTTACCAGCGAAAATGCGGGAAGATTTAGGCTATGCTGTCAAGAGCGTATCCGACCACATGCACAAGGAATTAACCCCGGAGGAAATCCTGGGAATCTTCAACAAAGAGTATGTGAATATAAAGACCGCTATCAAATTAGACGAATGTCATTTTGTACAAGAAGGAAACGGTGTCATTTCCACAGAGCTGACAATCAAACGTGACGGTATTAAAAAAGTATACCACGGTACGGGAAACGGACGTCTGGACGCCGTTGCAAATGCAGTAAAAAAGCATTTTGGCATAGAATTCAAGCTGACAACTTACGAAGAGCACGCTTTACAGCATGGTTCCAATTCCCAGGCCTGCGCCTATGTGGGAATTGATATGGCAGACGGCAAGACCACCTGGGGCTGCGGTATCAAGAACGATATCATTGACGCCTCTGTATGTGCTTTACTTTCCGCAGTTAACAAGGTCTTAGATACAAATCACATTAAATAAGCTGCAAAAGCAAATTTCACATAATTGATTTATAAGATGTAACAGGAAGGAATTTCATCACTGAACAGATAAAATCCCTTCCTGTTATCAGATTCATCCGGCAATAGTGTGACTTGTCACTCACTGCCAACGTCTTTTATATGCCCAAAATCCATATATGGATTATGCCAGTCCAGTACGTTCACTATTACGCATATAAGACAACATACAACATCTAAATGTATTATCCATTTATTGAATTTATCTATTATAATCCCTCATTCAAAAAAATCCCATCTGCTATTTCATGTTCCGGTTTATATGGATGATTAGCTACATCATTCTGAAATGTCATAAATGAGCAATGGCCTCCATCTAAATTATAAGCCAGCTTACAGCCTAAATCTTCAAATACTTTTGCCATTTCATCTAAGAACATCCCCCTTGAATTTTTTTGTCTTCCATCTACAATCAACAGGCAGTAATGCCCTGGCTCATAATATCCTATCGCCGTTCTGGGATGTGACTCCCGTATATAATCCCATGTTATAAAATCAGCTTTTGCTTTGCCATTCTCATCCAACAAACTTGGACCAAATACCCAACTTTGATATACCCCTTTATCAATTAACTGCCGCAAATCAATTTGTTTAGGAGGATATATCTCCATGGTTCCGTCCCATTTCAACACACAGGTTTCCGCATTTGACTGCTGTGCTCGATAAATCACACCATTCCGGATAATCGTTCCATTCTCCTTATGACGGTCATTGCTATAGGAATCACCATTTATAGCAAGAACTGATTTCATCTTTTTTGACATATCAGATAATTTCTCTGAATAACCCACTCCATAAGTATTCTTTGCAAAGGCTGTTTGAAAACAAGTAATATTTCCAATATAAATATCCGCTAATACATAGGATATTTTTGTACCGTATTTCTCATGCTTTCCAGACTCTGACTTGTCTAATATTCCTGTATCATACTGTATTTGTGACAAATTAATTGCTAAATTAGGACTGGTATAGGATGTATCTGTTGCAATAACTGTATCTGTAAATTTGTCCTTAAATTTTTTATGCCAATCCTGCTTGTCCATAACAATCTGTGTACTATCGATAGAATCCTTCCTTTTTACAGACTCTTCTACTTTTACATTTTGCTGATTTCTTAATGTTTCACCAAGTTCAATTGCCTCAATCCCTTTTTGCGGAATTTTATAATCTACAATCCAAACTGCAATGATAATCAATACTGCAATCACAAAATCAACTAAAACTCTTAAAAATCTCTTCTTCATTTTCTTTTGCTTTTCCTTCTGTTTATTTTTATATGATATATTTTAGCTTTTCATCTATATTTTCTCTAAGAGTTCCTTTTACACATAATTTGTTTTTTTGTGTTTCCTTTTGATTTCGTCAATACCATAATAGGAACTGCCAGATATAATATAATTTGTATATATGCCATGTGTCCGGAAAAATCCATAAAAGGATTATACCAATCCAAAATCTTTGCAATTATGCAGGCAAAACTGCATATAACGCATATATGTAATAAAAATCCTCTGAAAATACTCATTTCAATCTCTCCTTAATAAAAAGTTTATCCATTTTTTCCGCTAACCAATAACCTATATATCCGGCTAGCGGTTTTGCAACTTCTATTTTACACTATCATCCAACTTTTTCCCACAATTGCTACAATAAGCTGCCTTTATATCTACTATCTGTTTACAATACTGGCACTCCCTTTTTAAAGGCTCTCCACATCTGATACAAAATTTAGAACCTTTCATTTTAATTCTTCCACAATTTTTACAGGTTCCATTCATCCTGTGAATGTTCCGTTTCCTTATGCTCTACGACTTTTTGTTCTTCATCTTCCAATTTGTATTTTTTCTCTGCATCATTATTTTCATTTTCGTGCTCTCTGTCTTTTTCCACATTCATATCAAACTCATTTATTCTGTTCTCAAAATTAAAATATACCGTTACGGGAACCACTACAGCGAAAATAAGACTAATAATCAAGAAATAAATTACCGCTTTTTTGAAATTCATTTGCATTGCTTTCCTTTTCCATTTTTCCAACATAAATATTACCTCCAAATTTAAATAAATAATTTCTCAGAATCTTTAATCCAGTAAATGCCTTATCTGCAATATTATTGTCCCATTTTAGTTGTCAATGCTGCTGCATTTGCAACACTCATTTCTGAAAGAATAGCGGCTCGCTGATCAGGTTTAAGTTTTTCCAATATCTTAACAACTAAATCTTCCTGTTGCGGCATCATACTATCAAATACTTTTGCTGCATCTGTGGGCTTCATTGCTGAATAGGTATCTACATAATCCTGTAAAGCCGCCTCTGCCTGCGCCTCCGCCTCTGCCTGTGCCTCCGCTTCTGCCTGCGATTCTGCTTCTGCCTGCAATTCTGCTTCTGCCTGCAATTCTGCCGAATTCTTTCGTTGCAATTCAGTCGGTAAAACATTCCTAAGTACCGGAACATCTCCTATTACCGGTGCTAGTATTTCACTGGAAATTCCACCTACGTCAAGTTTTACCATTCCCACAATGAAAAACAGAAGTAATGCTACCGTCAATAGAAACACAACTACACAGGTAGATTTTCCTTTTATTGTCCTGCCCTGCATTTCATCTAGTTTTTCCTCCATCTCTCTTTTGCTTTTTTTCAGCTCTTCTATCTTTTGCTTTTCTTCTTTTTTATTCCGATGTGATAGATTTTGATTTTCCATTTGTACCTCCTCCAAAATTTTTCTTTTTACACATAACATCCTTTTCGCTAAAGAAATCTTCAAATAATGCAGCAGTTTCCCAATCCTTCATACCGAGACCATATAAAAAATCAACTATGTCTCTTGTTAACTGGTTGGCTTTTTCTTCCCGCATTTTCTTTATGTATTCTATATCCTCTGTTACGAAATATCCTGCGGTCCGCTTTGTCATAATCAAATTCTTATGTTTCAAATATATAAATGCGTTTTGAATTGTTCCCACCGAAACTTCCAGCCTTTTTGCCATTGAACGAACAGACGGAAGTTTATCTCCTGGCAGTAATTTTCCGTTCAATATATTTGTTTCTATCTCCTCTGCTACTTCGAGAAAAAGTATCATCTTTAATACCACCTTATCCAACCAACCTTTCATTTTTGATTGTTTCTCTATAATGTACATTTTGATATTCAGCCCTAAATACTTGCCGAGTCGCTTGCATAATATATTTACAGTCACCTTCACGAGTTCCAGCTTCATGCATATATTTCTCATGTAAAATTTCTATATTATGAAAACCCTGAATTAAAGTTTCTGTTTGAAATATATTTTTTTGTTTTTTCAACATACATTCAAATTTTTTATGAAGATTCCTTTCATATTCACAATGTGTCCTTAAGTTTCCCTCAAATACTTGATTATGAGGAAACGTAAAGGCATCCGCCACATAATGTATTAGCTTCCCAAGATGATAATATTCCTGTATTCCAAAACACTCTTTTTTCTGCAATGAACAAAACATTTTTCTCATTACAGGCAAAATATTTTCATAATTATGCCCATGCAGTTTCCTGCCCAAGAGCCATCCATGTAAATATGTAAAAGGATTACAATCCGGCTCTATATTTCCCAAAACAAACGCTTTTACATAAATATTCGAAATGCTTCCTTCTATCTCTGATGCCAAAAATTCAGCAAGCATTTTGTGATCTTTCATACGCATACCTATACTTCCTTTCGTTCAAACAATTTTCCTTACAACCATTGTTCTGCCAGTTGCTGCATTTTTCCATATGATTCCTATTCTTTTTATTAGGAAGAAAAATTTTTTCTTCATCAGGATTAAGCTGCTCTATCTCTACAATTTCCGAACTGCCAACTTTTCAATTGACAATATTCTTCAAAATATTCTTCATACAGTTGCCTCACCTCCGATTTGATAAAATCATAAAACACAATTATAAACACAAAAGAGAAAAATACTAAATTTTTGTTAAACTTTTTTATAGCAAACACTGACTGTGTCATGACACAAGCCAAATCATTAACCTTTTTACTCCTGCACATGTTTTTTGATACAATCTCATACTGAAGGGGCAGCATTACTTTTAGATAAAAAAATCCCGGCACTAGCAGGACAATTCAAAGTCTCTCCAGACGAAGTCATACTAAAACCGGAATTAATTAAACAACGTGACTACTAATCACAATTAAAAAACCCCTTGAAAATCAAGGGGTTTTACACTGCGGAAGATGGGACTTGAACCCACACGATGTTGCCATCACTAGATCCTTAGTCTAGCCTGTCTGCCAGTTCCAGCACTTCCGCATATTCAGTTATCAGTCCATATTCACTAATATATATTCTAAAAAACATATTAATATGAACCTTGTATAGATTACTACGTTTTTATAGAAAATGCAATATCAAATTGCAACTTTTTTAAATTTTCCGCCTTCATGGCAGGAGAATGCATACACATATACATTCTCCTGCTCACTACCAGCGTATATTCTCCCCATGCTTATCTATACAGATAAAACAATAGATTTCCTCAATTATGCTAACTTTGCCTTAGCAACCTCTACTAATTTTGCAAAGCCCTCTGCATCAGATACTGCTAATTCAGCAAGCATTTTTCTATTCATATCAACACCTGCAAGCTTCAATCCATACATGAATTTGCTGTAAGATAACCCATTCATTCTTGCTGCTGCATTGATACGTGCAATCCATAAACGTCTGAACTGTCTCTTTCTCTGCTTTCTGCCTGCATATGAAGAAGTCAAAGCTCTCATAACGGACTGCTTTGCTACTCTATACTGCTTAGACCTCGCTCCTCTATAACCCTTTGCGAGCTTTAATGTTCTATTATGTCTTTTCTTTGCGCCTACGCCGCCTTTAACTCTTGCCATTTCTATTTCCTCCTAATTCCATCCATCTTACAGATAAGGTAAAATCTTCTTCATTACCTTCTCGTTTGTCTTATCCATCATTGTTGCTTTTCTAAGATTTCTCTTTCTCTTAGCAGTCTTCTTAGTTAAAATATGGCTCTTATACGCTTTGTTTCTCTTAAGGCTACCACTTCCGGTTTTCTTAAAACGCTTAGCTGCTGCTCTGTTTGTCTTTAATTTTGGCATTACTGTTTCCTCCTTAAATGTCTCTTATATTATCTCTTCTCAGACAAGAACATTATCATACTCCTGCCCTCGAATTTTGCTGGCTTATCAATCACTGCAACATCTTCTAACTGTTTCGCAAAGTTATCCAGAATAACCTTACTTTGGTTTACATGTGCCAGTTCACGACCGCGGAAACGCAAGGTAACCTTTACCTTATCTCCCTTAGCCAGGAACTTTCTTGCCTGATTTATTTTTGTATTCAAATCATTGGTATCAATATTAGGGGATAAACGAACCTCCTTGATATCAATGGTTTTCTGCTTTTTCTTTGCTTCTTTTTCTTTTCTTGCGAGCTCATAACGGTATTTGCCATAATCAATAATCTTACATACCGGCGGCTTTGCATTTGGAGCAATCTTTACTAAATCCAGTTCAGCCTCTCTTGCCAGCTTCATGGCATCCTTTGCCGACATAATACCTAACTGCTCTCCCTCTGTTCCGATTAAACGGACTTCCTTATCACGAATCTGCTCATTAATCATTAACTCGCTAATGGTTTTGTACCTCCATCTTACATAATATAAAAAAGTGGATAGCATACCTATCCACTTCTATTAGAAACCTGTGCTTTATATCTCTAATATTTGACCCAAGCCGCCTAATTGCGCTAAGGTGAGAGTGGATACTCTGCTTGATTGTTTATCACACGACTTGAATAGATTACCATATATCTCTATGCAAGTCAAGAAAAAAATATAACTTTTTCATGTTAAATAATAAATTCCTTCTTTATTTTCTTTCACCGGTAACCGGTTCAAAAATATTCCGGATAATCTCATTCTGCTCATCTGCATAAGCCTTCTCCATGGCAAGCCGGCAGAATTCATCCTGTGCACCGATTTTTTCAACCCCACGCAAATCCTGTTTTGCATATTCTCTGCCATTTGGCTGTAAAATATGTGCCTTCAGTGTATCTGCAAGCTGAAGCTTAAGAATCCCTATCACATCCTGTTTCAGTTTTTCATCCTCCACCGGGAAAGTAATCTCTACACGCTTATCAAGGTTACGGGGCATCCAGTCAGCACTTCCCATATATACATCCTCAAAGCCGTCATTATAAAAATAGAAAATGCGGGAATGCTCTAGAAAATTGCCCACCAGTGAGCGGACCGTAATATTTTCTGACACTCCCGGAATCCCTGTTTTCAGGCAGCAGATTCCCCGGATAATCAAATCAATCTTAACCCCCGCTGTACTTGCCTTATACAACGCTTCAATAATCATTGGGTCGCAAAGAGAATTCATCTTTGCCACAATTCTTGCTTTTTTTCCTTTTCTGGCATTTTCCGTTTCCCGGTCAATCAACATCAGGAAACAATCCTTTAACCAGATTGGCGCCACCATCAGTTTATTCCATACCGGCGGTTCCGAATAACCGGACAGCATATTAAATACTGCTGTTGCATCCTCTCCAATGGCATCATTACAGGTTAACAATCCCATATCGGTATAGAGCTTGGCAGTCACATCATTGTAATTACCCGTTCCCAGATGGACATATCTGCGAATGCCCTCCTCTTCTCTTCTCACCACCAGGGCAATCTTAGAATGGGTTTTCAGTCCCACCAGTCCATAGATTACATGACACCCAGCCTTCTCCAGCATTTTTGCCCATCCGATATTATTTTCCTCATCAAATCTGGCCTTTAACTCCACCAGTACCGTAACCTGCTTTCCATTCTCTGCAGCCCGGGCAAGAGAGGCAACAATCGGAGAATTACCACTGACACGGTACAAGGTCTGCTTAATTGCCAGTACATTTGGGTCATTTGCCGCCTGGGAAATAAAGTCTACCACCGGTGTAAACTCATAATATGGATGATGCAGCAAAATATCACGCTCCCGAATCTGTTCAAAAATCCCCCGTTCCCTGTCAAGCCCTGGAACCGGCTGTGGGACAAATTTGGGAAGCTTATACGCATCAAAGCCGTCCAACCCATACACCTTCATTAAAAAGGTTAAATCCAAAGGCCCTTTAATTTTATACAGATAATTTTCGTCCACATTCAGCTGCTCCATAAGCTTCTTCTGTAAACGCTTATCCATGGTGTCTGCCACCTCTAAACGAATCACCTCACCCCACTGGCGTTTCTTTATCTGCTTTTCAATTTCCTTTAACAGGTCTGCGGCATCATCCTCATCAATGGTCAAATCCGCATTTCGCATAACACGATACGGATGCGCACTTAAAATTGTATAATTCAGGAATAATTTATCCAGATTTCTCTCGATTACCTCCTCTAACAGGATTATAGCAGTCTCCTCTTCCTTTTCAGATGGAATTTCCACAATTCTCGGAAGCACTCCCGGCACCTGCACCGTTGCAATATCCACAACATCCTCTTTTTTCTTGTCTTTAATCAGCGCACCGATATTTAAGGACTTATTCTGAATCAATGGAAATGGTCTTGACTGGTCTACCGCCATTGGCGTTAAAACCGGATACACATTTTTCTGAAAATACTCATCCACATATGCCGCCTGCTTATCTGTAAGTTCTTCGTGATGGCGCACAAAATGAAGTCCACATTTCCCAAGAAGAGGCAGCAGGGAACGGTTCAACGTCTTATACTGGTCTGCCATAAACTGCTTTGCCTCCGGCAGAATTGCGTCTAACTGCTCTTTTGCAGTCATTCCGGCAATATCCTTCTTTGTATATCCCGCATGCACCATATCCATCAGGGATGCAATACGAATCATAAAAAATTCATCGAGATTAGAGGCTGTAATGCTTAAGAATTTAATGCGCTCAAAGGGGAGAATATTCTTATCCTTTGCCTCGTCCAGTATCCGCTTGTTAAACTGCAGCCAGGAAAGCTCCCGGTTTTCTAAATATTCCGGTTTCAAAAATTTACTTTTCTCTTTCATTATACCCTCGCTCCTTTCTGTTTTAATACCGGTTTAATTCCAAATACTTTGGAAAAAAAATCCGCCTTATCGTCAAAGAGACCTCTCTCCAATGCCAAATCATACAAGGTGTCAATCGTAATAACCAGCTGCTTCTCTTTTACCACAATATTATAAGTATTTGCCTTCTGCTTATGGGAGCGATCCATTGCATTGGCTACCTTTAAAATTGCCACCAGCTTTGCCACCTTCATATAGTCTGCATTTCCCAATTCACTGTGAATTTCCCTGTAATCCGGTAACGGAACAGAATTGTATTTTACTATATTCGCTATCTCCTCTCTTTCCTTATGTGAAATACCCATAATTTCCGTTGACATGATAATGGCATAGGAATTCGCCCCTGCGCCGTTCATATTTATAAACTTCCCACAATCGTGAAGCGTAGCCGCAATCTCTAACTGCAGACGTTCCTTTCCCTGCAGCCGATGAATTTTCTTTGTCTTGTCAAAAATCTGGCATGCAATTGCGGATACATTATAATTGTGCTCCTTGTTACAACGGTACCGCTTGGCAATCTGATGTACCGAAGACCGAATGTCATCCTCAAAATTCCGCTTAAAGGTAAGGTTTTTATTTTTCTCTAACACATCCACAATAATTCCATCGCAGAGGTCAACATTCGGCGTCCAGATTAAATCCGCCTTTGCCTGCTGTAGAAAAATACCGTAAATCATAGCTGCCGGCAGTAACAGGGTTGCCCGCTC
>ULOF01026904.1_pt1 | contig 16145 bp, 15 predicted proteins | sample 1952371 | NCBI WGS metagenome assembly ULOF01 (sample SAMEA4835597, study PRJEB28245) | human gut metagenome | biome: gut microbiome; material: fecal sample | place: Denmark | collected 2008 | reverse complement strand
CACCCGTCATGGCGTCGCCGCCGACGTAAAGGCGCGCAATATTGGTAAGTCCGTTTTCGTCTGCGGTTATAGTGCCTTTTTTGCCGATTTCAAGAGAAGGCATACTGCGTTTGATGATGGGATTGGGCGTAGTTCCGAGAGCCACGATAACCTCGTCGCACTCTATATCGAACTCGCTTCCCTCGATTGGAATCGGGCTTCTTCTTCCGCTTGAATCGGGCTCTCCGAGTTCCATTCTTACGCACCTGACCTTGCAAACGTTGCCTTGCTCGTCGCCGACGATTTCGACGGGATTTGCCAAGAGCAAAAACTCGACGCCCTCTTCTTCGGCGTGATTGATTTCTTCCTTTCTTGCCGGCATTTCCTCTCTGCCTCTGCGGTAAACGAGTTTGACGTTTGCACCCATACGCACCGCGGTTCTCGCGCTGTCCATAGCGACGTTGCCTGCGCCGACCACGACCACGTTTTTCCCGCGTTTTACGGGCGTTGCAGAGCCTTCCTTATAGGCTTTCATAAGGTTGATTCTCGTGAGGTACTCGTTTGCGGAGTACACTCCGTTGAGGTTTTCGCCCTTGATTTTAAGGAGCATCGGAACGCCTGCGCCCGTGCCTATAAACACAGCGTCGTACTCGAAGAGCAACTCGTCGATAAAAATAGTTTTTCCGACGACGACGTTCTTTTCGATTTTCACGCCGAGAGCGCAAACCTTGTCGATTTCCTCTTTCACGACGCTTTTTGGCAGTCTGAATTCGGGAATACCGTACACAAGCACGCCGCCCGCTTCGTGCAAAGCCTCGAACATAGTGACGTCAACGCCCGCTCTTGCGAGGTCTGACGCGCAAGACAGCGACGCAGGTCCTGAGCCGACGACCGCAACTCTCCTGTCGATTTTTGCGGAAGGCTCGGTCTCTTCGAAGCCGTTTTTTGCGGCGTAGTCTGCAACGTAGCGTTCGAGATTGCCTATCGCCACGCTACCGCCGAGTTTATCCTTGCGCACGCAATGCTTTTCGCATTGATTCTCTTGCGGACACACTCTTCCGCATACGGCAGGCAGATTGTTATCCTTTTTGAGAGTGCGATACGCACCCTCGATATCGCCCTTCTTTACGCACGCGATAAAATCGGGGATATGCACGCCCACGGGGCAACCGCTCATGCACGGCGCATTCTTGCAATTGAGGCATCTATCTGCCTCTTCCTTTGCTATTTGCGGCGTATATCCGAGCGCAACCTCGTCGAAATTGCGGATTCTTTCCTCTGCGGATTGAGACGGCATACTGTGTCTTGGTTCTATCATATATCCCTCCTCAGATTGCAAAGGTGATCCTTTTCTTCCTTTATATAAGTTCTGCTTCTTGCGATAGCCTCGTCGAAATCCACGGCGTGACCGTCGAATTCGGGCCCGTCGATGCAAGCGTATTTGATTTGAGAATTGACGGTGAGTCTACAGCAAGCGCACATACCCGTGCCGTCCACCATCAGCGAGTTCATACTCACGATAGTGCGAATACCGAGGTTTTTGGTGAGATTGCAAACCGCCCTCATCATCGGAAGCGGACCTACCGCAAACACGCAATCGTATTTTTTTCCGCCCTCAACGAGTTTTTTGAGCATATCGGTGACGAATCCTTTTTCGCCTTTCGAGCCGTCGTCGGTGACGATATAAAGCCCCTTGGAGTTCGCCTCGAACTCGTCGAGATACATAAGCAAATTCTCGTTTCTCGCGCCGAGAATCACGTCGGCAGGCTTATTGCTTGCAAAAAGTTGCTTCGCTTGCGGATAAATGACCGCCGAACCTATGCCGCCTCCCACGAGACAAATATTCTCGTACGCCGACAAATCGGTAGGATTGCCGAGCGGACCTACGAAATCGCAAAGAGCGTCGCCCTCGTCAAGAAGCGCGAGTTTTGCCGTGGTATATCCCACCTCTTGCACCATAATCGACACCGTGCCGTTTTCTCTTGAATAATCGCAAATCGTAAACGGAACTCTCTCGCCGTCGCTATCCACGCGGAGTATGACGAACTGCCCCGCAAGGCAATGCTTTGCCACGAGCGGAGCGTAAACGACGTACTCGTTCACGTTTGGCGCAAGGCGCTTTTTTGACACTATCTCATACGTTTTCATTTTTTCTTTCAATCGGTTCACCCGACGTGATTTTCCTATAATATTCGCAGTATTCTCTCACGAGGCACTTGTCGCATTCGGGGCGTTGCGAGTGGCAGGTATATCTGCCGTGGAAGATGAGCAAGTGATGCAGATGCGACCAAAGATTCTCGTCAAACGCCTGCATAAGCGCGTTTTCGGTCTGTTCGGGAGTCTTTGCGTGCGCAATACCTATGCGATTTGCGACTCTGAAAACGTGAGTGTCCACAGCAATGGCGTTTTCTCCGTACGCAACCGCCGCAACGACGTTTGCCGTCTTTCGTCCGACGCCTCGAAGTTTCATAAGTTCGTCGCGAGTCGTCGGCATACCGCCCATATCCAGCACGCTTTGGCTCAGGCTCTTTATCGCCCTTGCCTTATTATGATAGAATCCGCAAGAAAATATATGTTTTTCAAGTTCCTCGACGTCCATATTCACGAAGTCCTGCGGCGTCGAAGCGATTTTGAAAAGTTCGCTCGTGACCTGGTTTACTCTCTTGTCCGTGCATTGCGCAGACAGCACCACCGCCACGAGCAACTCAAAAGGCGAGTCGAAATTCAACTCGCAGTCCGCGTCGTAGTGCATTTCATCGAGCAATTCGTATATTTTCTTATTATCTTCCGTCATATTTTCGATTATTGCATAATTCGTCGTTTTTTGCAAGAGCGTTGAGCCATAAACGGAAAGAAATAATAATTGAATAATTATTAATCCGCAAAACGACCGTAATTACAGTCGTTTTTCACTCGGAGTATTCTCATTTGCAAAAGTGCGCATATGCACGCTTTTGCAAGCGAGAGCGGTTTGATACTTTCAAAGTCTTATAGCGTTTCCGCTCGTGCCGAAATAGAAAAAACCGATAGCGGATGAGTATCTTCCCCTTTGCAACACGACCTTTGCCTGTTGCATATCCTTGGCAAAAAGTTTCACGGACAATCCGCACCCAACCTTTGCCGAGGACGGAGTGTTGATCAGTTTGCCCGAAACGTGATACGAGGCAAGTTCCTCATAGAATCGCACGGCGTCGGCGCGCGAGCGGAACGCAACGAAAAATTCTCTCATAAATCCCCTCCGAAAATATATGTAACCGCTCTCGATTTTAATATATTGTTCATACACATTTTTCGTGCAAAATCGCATAAGTTGCATAGATAAGGACAAAAAATGGTATATCTCGACAACGCCGCAACTTCAAGATTCAAGCCCAAAAGCGCGATAGACGCTCTGCTTTTTGACGTAACTCACTCGGCAAACAGCGGACGAGGCGGGCACGACGAAGCCGTGGACAAAAGCGTGCGCATACAAAAGTGCAGAGATTATCTTTTATCTGCGGTTGGAGCGAGCGATGGTTATTCTCTCGTATTCACCAAAAACTGCACCGAAGCGCTCAATCTTGCGCTTTTCGGACTTATAAAAGGCGGCGAAAAAGTGGTGACGAGCACCAACGAACACAATTCCGTGTTGCGCCCTCTCTTCCTGCTCGAAAGTCAAAAGAAAATATCTCTTCAAATCGTCAAAGCACGTCACGACGGTCGTATCGATCCAAAAGACGTCGAAGTCTATGCTCAAGGTGCGGATATAATGGTTTTCGGCGGCGCGTGCAACGTCACGGGAGCGGTTTGCGATATGCAAAGTATAACCGAAATCAGTCAAAAACACGGCACGATTCTCATCGTGGACGGAGCGCAAAGTGTGCCGCTAATTCCGATAAATATGAAAGAAAGCGGAATAAGTATGCTTGCATGCCCCGGGCATAAAGGACTTCACGGCGTGCAAGGCACGGGTTTTCTTATCGTCAAAGACGACGTTCCGCTCAAACCGTTGCTATACGGCGGCACGGGCACGTCATCGAACGAACTTCTCCCCGACCTTCAAATGCCCGAATCTTACGAAGCGGGAACGCTGTTTTCGGGCGGCATATGCGCACTGCACCAAGGTGCTAAATGGACGTTCGACAATCTGCCGAGAATACGAAAAAACGTTGATAGAATGACCAAAACGATCATTTATTCGCTCGAAAACGCAGGCGCAACCGTCTACGGTCACAATTCGCAAGTGGGCGTGGTTTGCTTCAATCTGCGTGATGCGGACAGCGGCTTCGTTGCCGACAAACTCAACGAGTACGGCGTATGCGTGCGCGGAGGCATACACTGCGCGCCGCTCGTTCACAAAACTTTGGGCACGACGTTGCAAGGCGGCGTCAGAGCAAGCGTCGGTTGCGACACCACCGACGGCGAAATCGCATACTTCGTCTCTTGCGTCGAGCGCATAATGCGCGAACTTAAAGCCTGAATCTCTTTGCAACTTTCATATCACTCGTATCTCTCTAAAGATTAAGAACGGCGTTTTTTGAAACGCGCTGTTGTGGAACGGCGTTTTTGGGAACAGTGTTTTTGGGGAACGGCGTTTTCGCTCAACTCTATAAAACCGCTTTCTGCGCTTTTACTTCCGATTCCGCAATTCGTTAATTCACAAACTAAATATCTTCGTTCCGTTTATATCGATTGAGGCGTTTAGAATAGCGTTTTTTGCTTGAAACGGCGTGATTTTGCTATACTTTTGGCAAAGCAGACAGCACGCCCCAGCAACGTACGGAGCGGCAACCGACGTTCCGCTCATACTCGAATACGCTCCCCCGACTTTAATCCCCCTCACATTCGTGCCGAGGCAGTACACGTCGGGGCGTTTGATTCCCTTATAACTTCCTCTCGACGAAAATTTTGCGATATTGTTTTGCTCGTCGACAGCGCCAACGGCAATCACCTCGTTGCTGATTGCAGGTGATTTGAGCGAATTTTCGCCACTGTTTCCTGCCGCCGCAACCACGATAAGTCCGCTCCTCGACAGCATTTCCGCACCGATTTTGAGCGGATCGGCGTAATCGAGAGGCTCTGCGCCGAAACTCATACACACCACGCGCACGCCGTACTGTCTGAAATTGTCAAACAGCCACTGCATACCGTCGAGGATCTTGAACGTGCCGCTCTCCCCCTTTTTCTCTATCACTTTGACGGACAGCACGTTTGCCATCGGAGCAACGCCCCTCACGCCTTTTGCCGACAGCGTTCCGTTCCCTGCGGCAACTCCCGCAACGAAAGTTCCGTGACCGTTATCGTCGTAGGCGTATTTCTCTCCGTTGACAAAATCCACCGCTCCTATAACTCTGTTTTTCGGCACGGACAAATCCATATGCAGTGACACGCCCGTATCCATCACGCACAGTGTCACGCCCCTTCCGTCAAGCGTATCGTCAAACGTCGGGATAGGATAAAACGAGCGGTTAGAATATCGAAAACCGTTATTATAGTCACTTTTATCGTCGTCGAGCGTAAACGCTTTGCTTTGCGCAAAAACGTATTCCACCTCGTTCATTCTCTCAAGGCTTATCGCCTCTTTAAGTCCGCATTTTATGCCGACGGAGCGGATAAACGGATAACTTGCCACGACGTCGAAGTTTCGCTCCAACAGCCCTAGTTGTAGCGGATTTCGCACCCTTACGAGCGCGTCCGCCCTATCCTCGCCGTTTTCGAGCGTTTTGACGATTCCGCCGCTTATTTTGTTTGCGTTTTTGAGTTGTTCGATAATGCGCGCGTCAATCTTATCCATACCGCCTCGACTAGTTTTTGAGCATATCGATGATGCTTCTCATACGCTGTCTTTGCGCGTCGTTGAGCATGGGATAAGCGGTGTTATACAGATTTTCGAGCGCTTGCGAGTCGAAACTCCCCTGCGCTTTCATACGCTTTGCCGACTCGAGTAATTGCGCCGTCAACTCTTCTTCGCTTTTTTGCGCGAACGAAGCGAACTTTTCCTCGAAGGATTGACTTTCCCTCTGCCCGCCGCAATTAACTTTATATCCGCCGTTTTGACCGCCTTGCGAGCCGTCGCTCATTCCGTTGAAGTCGTAAAAATTCATAAATTCCTCCGCACATTCAATATATGAGCGCATAAAATGGTTGTGACAAGGTGGAATATGAATTTGGATATGAACGCAATCTCGATGCTTATGCAGATGATGCAGAAAAACGGCGACGCAAAACCTCCTCAAAAGCCACAGGAGGCGCAAAACACGCATATGCAAGCGCGTGACGATAAATCTATTGGAAAGTCGGCTTTTACGCTCCAAAACGGCATAGGCGAGCAAATACGGCTCGATTTTTCGGGCAATTCCGAGCCGACCGATCCAAAAACCGATTTCATAAAGAGCCTGTCCTCGCAAAATCCGATGCTTGCGCTTCTTAGCGGCATGCAAGGCGGCAAAGCGGATATATCGTCAATGCTCCCCCTCTTTATGTCGCTTATGCAAAAGCCGAAACCCGAATCTCACCGAGAAACCGCTCAAAGCGCAAACTGCGCTTGCAGTGAGCAACCCGCAAACGAAAAATCCGAAATCGCGAAAAATTCAGCCGATACTGCCGCTATTTCGAACAAAAAAGAAACGCAACGAGGGATATTTTCTCCCGTTGCGTTTGCAGGATACGAAGTTATTTCGTCGCTTTATTCGCTTCTCAAAGCATCACGGCGTCCTTGTAGATAGGATATTTATCGCAAAGCGCAATTGCGCGCGCCTTGACGTTTTCGATCGCACCTTCGCCGTTTTGCACGATATCGGCGATCATATCCGCGATCTCGATCATATCGTCCTCTTTCATGCCTCTTGTGGTAACCGCAGGCGTACCAACCCTTATACCGCTCGTAATCATAGGCGAAAGCGGTTCGTTGGGCACGGAATTTTTATTGACGGTGATATGCGCCTCGTCGAGCCACGTTTCGAGTTGCTTTCCGTTCACGCCGCTTCCCACGAGATTGACGAGCATCATATGGTTGTCCGTACCGCCGCTTACGAGCCTAAGACCTCTTTTCATAAGTCTTTCCGCCATAGCCTTTGCGTTTTTGAGGATTTGCTCCTGATAGGTCTTGAAATCGGGTGACAACGCCTCTTTGAAAGCGACTGCCTTTGCGGCTATGATATGCATGAGCGGACCGCCCTGACTTCCGGGGAAAATCGCCTTGTTAATCTTCTTTGCGATCTCCTCGTCGTCGCAGAGGATAAGCCCGCCGCGAGGGCCTCTGAGGGTCTTGTGAGTGGTTGAAGTTATCACGTGAGCATAGCCGACGGGGCTTGGATGCAATCCCGTTGCAACCATACCCGCAACGTGTGCGATATCCGCCATAAGATACGCCCCGACCTCGTCCGCAATCTCTCTGAATTTCTTATAGTCGATAAATCTCGGATACGCGCTTGCGCCCGCAACGATGAGTTTGGGCTTGCACTTCAAGGCGATTTCACGCACCTCGTCGTAGTCGATAGTTTCGGTTTGCGGATTTATTCCGTACCCGACGCAATTGAAGAGTTTTCCGCTCATATTCACTTTTGCGCCGTGCGTAAGATGACCGCCCTCGGCAAGAGTCATACCCAAAATCGTATCGCCGCTGTTGAGGAGCGCGTAATACGCGGCAAAATTTGCGTTTGAACCGCTGTGCGGTTGCACGTTCGCGTATTTTACGCCAAACAATTCCTTCGCACGCTCGATAGCCAGTTGCTCGGCAATATCGACGTATTCACAGCCGCCGTAATAGCGTTTTGAGGGATAACCCTCAGCGTACTTATTCGTCAAAAAAGTGCCTGCCGCGGCAAGCACCGCCTCGGATACGATATTCTCGCTTGCGATAAGTTCGATATTATGCTGTTGACGCTCGAGTTCTTTGAGCATAGATTCGTAGAGTTCGGGGTCAACTTGCTTTATGCATTTCAAATCAATCATCTTCGGTATTCCTCCTTAAAACAATATGTGCGGCAAAACGCCGCCGTCATCCCCTCAAACAAAGTTTGAAAGGAAGATTTGCCGTTTTTGATTTCAATCAAAGATACTTATCGAGAACCTCTGCGATTTGCATTTTCAAACGATAGCCGACAAGCACTTCTTTTTTCTCGCCGTCCTTAAAGACTATGAGCGTCGGAATTGACATAATTCCGAAACGGCTCGCAAGATTCGGACACTCGTCCACGTCAACCTTGCCAACGGTCACTCTTCCTTTATAGTCGGTTGCGGTTTCTTCGACGTTCGGAGCCATCATTTTGCACGGACCGCACCAAGTCGCCCAAAAGTCGACGAGAACGACGCCGTTTGCGATAGTCTGATCAAAATTATCTTCGTTCAACACAACGTAATCTTGCATATACATACACTCCTTGATTTAATATTCGAAGTCGCACGTTGCGTTTACAAGTACGCTTCGAACAAGTTTTCATTCGGGTGCGGGCAGCGCCCACCCTCAATTATTAATTATTTATTATTAGTTTTCTCGTATTCCTCAACGCTGCTCGGACAAATGCTCTTCATAGTGGGCACAAATCCCTTCTTCTTGCGTATAACGAGCCTATCGAGCAGAATTGCGATAACGAATCCTATCACAAGTCCGCCGAGCGCCATAAGCGCTTGCGCAAGTTCGTTGATAAGCGTGCCGAGTCCGATTCCCACGCCGATAAGAACGAGCGGAATAACGTAGACGATTGCCGCCGCCGTGAGAACGTATCTTTCTCCCATTTCCACTTCGACGAAATCACCGACGTTTGCGCCGAGAGTATTTTCGACGACGACTTCCACTTTCATACCGTCCTTGGTTGTGGCGCACATATGGCACTTGTCGCACGCACTGCGCCTGTCAAAACGCACGGTGGCTTTATTGCCCTTGATTTTTGCAACGATTCCTCTTTCGGTCATCTTTCAAAATACCTGCAAAGTTCGTCGATACGGCACTGTTCGGTTACCGAATCGCTCATTCTCTTCACGTTCACGACGCCGTTTTCCATTTCGTCGTCGCCGATAACGCAAACGTATTTCGCGCCGATACGGTCGGCGTATTTCATCTGTGCTTTCAAGCCTCTTTGCATAATATCCGTTTCCGCTTTGATATCTGCGTTGCGCATATCGTACACGAGTTTTCTCGCAAGTTCGCTCGCCTTATCTCCCATAGGAGCAATATACACGTCTATACACTCTTGCTCTGCGGCAAGGTTATTGGTGTTTTCAAGCACGAGAAGGAGTCTTTCGAGTCCAAGCCCGAATCCGACGGCAGGCGTAGGCTTACCGCCCACTTCCTCGACGAGATTGTTGTATCTTCCGCCGCCGCAAACCGTGCCTTGCGCGCCTATATCCGTGGACACGAACTCGAATACCGTGCGCGTGTAATAGTCAAGACCGCGTACGATGCCGGGATTGACCTTAAAGTCGATACCCAAAGACGTGAGAATGCGTTGCACTTCTTCAAAGTGCGCTCTGCAATCGTCGCAAAGATAATCGGTGATTTTGGGTGCGTTTTTGGTGATTTGCTTGCATTTTTCCTCTTTGCAATCGAGGATACGAAGCGGATTTTTTTCAAAACGCGCTTGGCATTGACCGCACATAAGGTGCAGATTTGCGCCGATATACTCTTTGAGAGCCTGATTGTATTTCGCGCGGCACTCGGGGCAACCTATGCTGTTAATATTGAGTTCGAGGCTCTTAAGTCCGACTTTTCTCAAGAAGGTCGACGCAAGCGTAATGACTTCCGCGTCTGCGCTCGGACTGTCAGAGCCGTAGCACTCCACGCCGAATTGATGGTGTTCTCTGAGTCTGCCGTTTTGCGGTTTCTCATAGCGGAAAATGCTTGCGATATAATACGCCTTCATCGGCATAACGCCTTGATGCAAACCGTTTTCGATAAAGCAACGAGCAACGCCTGCCGTGCCTTCGGGGCGCAAAGTCATGCTTCTGCCGCCCTTATCGTCGAAGGTGTACATTTCTTTCGTGACGATATCCGTCGTTTCGCCCACGCCTCTCAAAAAGAGTTCGGTGTGTTCAAACATAGGCGTGCGGATTTCTTTGAATCCGAAACAAGCCGCAACTTCTCTTGCGACGTTCTCGACGTAGTGCCACTTGTATGCCTCTTGCGGAAGCATATCTTTAGTTCCCTTGGGTATGTTTATCATAATAGCCCTCGAAGTATTTATTATTCGTGTTGGTTGAAATTTTTTTATTGAGGATATTTTATTCTCCGATACTTTATGCTTGAGAATATTATTTTGGGGCGTGGGGCAACGCCCCGCCCGCAATTATTAATTATTCATTATTAATTAAATAATGAATCTCCTCAAGTTTCTCTCTTTCAGCGTCGTGCTCAAATGCTTTTCGACGTACTCTTTGTCGATATTGATTTCCTTTGTGACGTTGTCGTCCGCTTCGTACAGCACGTCTTTGAGGAGTGATTCGAGCACTGCGTGCAAACGACGAGCGCCGAGGTTTTCGCTGTTCTCGTTTTCTTCAAACGCAACTCTTGCGATCTCGTCTATTGCCTCGTCCGTGAAGTTGAGAGATACGCCGTCCACGCCGAGCAACTCTTTATACTGTTTGAGCACCGCGTTGTCGGGTTCGGTGAGAATCTTGATGAAGTCCTCTTTGGTGAGGTTGTCGAGTTCCACTCTAATGGGGAATCTGCCCTGAAGTTCGGGGATCAGATCTTCCATTCTCGAGATATGGAACGCGCCCGCGGCGATAAACAGAATGAAATCCGTGCGGATAGAACCGTATTTTGTTTGCACGGTGCTTCCTTCGACGATGGGAAGAATATCTCTTTGCACGCCCTCGCGCGACACGTCGTGACCGCTCTGCCCCCCTTGATCGTTTGCGGCGATTTTGTCGATTTCGTCAAGGAACACAACGCCGTCCTGCTCGGCTCTTTGCAACGCTTCTTGCGTGATAGCGTCCTGATCCACCATCTTTTCCGCTTCCTGATTCACGATGAAATCCATAGCCTGTTTGACGGTGAGTTTTCTCTTTTTGACGGGCATTTTGCCCATCATGCCGCCAAAGATGCTTCCGAGGTCGATTTCGTTGCCGGGAGCGTTGCCGGGTTGAAGTTGAATGGGCTTTGGTTGTTGTCTTATCTCCATCTCGATGGTGATTCCGTCAAGATGCCCTGCGCGGATTTCCTGCAAGAGTTCTTCTTTGAGTTGAGCGTCGCTCTTATCGGTTGCGCCTGCGGCGTTTTTACGCACGGGCAAAAGAATATCGCACAGTTTATTCTCTGCAATTTCCGTCGCTCTTGGCATGACCTCTTTGAACTTCTCGTCTTTGACGAGGCGGATAGACACTTCCACGAGGTCGCGGATGATGCTTTCCACGTCTCTTCCGACGTAGCCGACTTCGGTAAACTTTGTTGCTTCCACCTTGACGAAAGGCGCTTTCACGACTTTTGCAAGACGTCTTGCGATTTCCGTCTTACCGACGCCCGTCGGACCTTTCATAATGATGTTCTTTGGGGTGATTTCCTCTCTCATTTCCTCGGAGAGTTTGCTTCTTCTGTATCTGTTGCGAAGTGCGATTGCAACCGCAACTTTTGCCTCGTGCTGACCGATGATATATCTGTCAAGTTCGGCAACGATTTGTTTCGGGGTCAATACGTTTGAATCCATAGTTTGCCTCCTCAGACCGTTTCGACCGTAATGTGGTCGTTCGTATACACGCAAATCTCGCTTGCTATTTTGAGTGCCTTGTACGCAATATCTTTTGCGCTCAAATCGGTTGCGTCCGCGAGAGCGCGAGCGGCAGCCAAAGCGTAGTTTCCGCCGCTTCCGATAGCCACGATTCCGTTTTCGGGTTCGATAACCTCGCCCGTACCCGAAATGACGTAAATGCTCGTAGAGTCGGCGGCGATGAGCAACGCTTCGAGACGTCTGCATCCCTTGTCGTTGCGCCACAATTCTGCGAGTTCCACAGCCGCGCGCATAAGATTTCCGCTATATTTTTGAAGCATTGCTTCAAACTTCTCGCTCAAAGCAAAAGCGTCAGCAACCGAGCCTGCAAAACCCACCACGACTTTATCGTTGTAGATGCGTTTGACTTTGACTGCGTTGCCTTTCATAATGACGTTTTCGCCCATAGTAACTTGTCCGTCGCCTGCAACGGCAGTTTGACCGTTACGTCTTACGGCACAAATAGTAGTTCCGCGAAATTCAACCATAGTTTTATACCTCCGTTATGGATAGTTAAATTTATATTACACGTTGTACATTCGAAGTCGCACGTTGATTTTATAAGTAGGCTTCGAATGTGTTTTCGTTCGGGGCGTGGTGCAACGCCCACCCGCAATTATTAATTATTAATTACTAATTCAATCGCTTCCATCGCCCTGTCGTGATACGCCTGTTTTCTCCTTGACTTATCTCTTATTCCCTCGATAGGCGGCAAGATTCCGAAGTTTGCGTTCATAGGCTTGAAATCGATGGATCTCGTAGCCACGTACTCGCACAGCGACCCGATTATCGTGACGTCGGAGGGGACGTTATATTGCCTTCCGTCAAGTTCGCTTGCAAGAGCCTGCGATGCGATAAGACCGCTCATTATGCTCTCGACGTAGCCTTCCACGCCCGATAGTTGCCCTGCTATATACAGCGTTTTTTCGCCCTTCACTCTGAACGTTTTTTCAAGCACGCCCGGGGCGTTAATATACGTATTTCTGTGCATAACGCCGTATCTTACGAACTCTGCGTGCTCGAGAGCGGGAATGAGGCTGAACACCCTCTTTTGCTCGCCGTAGGTGAGGTTAGTCTGGAATCCCACTAGGTTGTAGCAATCCCCCGCGACGTTTTCTTTGCGCAGTTGCACGACCGCATATGCTTTTTCGCCCGTAACGGGATTGCGAAGCCCGATAGGTTTGAGCGGTCCGAAGCGGATGGTATCGCTGCCGCGTTTAGCCATTTCCTCGATAGGCATACACCCGTCGAAGAGTTCGCTTTTTTCAAAGTCGTGAAGCACGACGGTCTTTGCGTTCACGAGTTCGTTATAGAATCTCTCGTACTCGTCCTTTTGCATAGGCAGATTGAGATAGTCCTCTCCGCCCTTGCCGTATCTTCCGCCGAAGTACGCTTTTTGCATATCTATGCTGTCGAATTCCACGATAGGCGCGATAGCGTCGTAGAAAAACAGCCTGTCTTTGCCCGTAAGTTTCCCCACCTCGTCGGCAAGAGCGTCGCTCGTGAGCGGGCCGCTTGCAACGATCGTCGGGATATCCTCATCGAGTGATACGACTTCCTCTCTTACGAGCGAAAAATCGGGATACGAGTTCAGTTTTTTCTCGACGGCTTTTGAAAATGCGTCTCTATCCACCGCAAGCGCGCTTCCGCTAGGCACGGCGCACTCTCTTGCAAGCGGCAGAAGTTCGCAACCCAAAGCGTCGAGTTCCTCTTTCAGAAGTCCCGAAGCCGTGCACGGCTCGCAGGATTTGAGCGAGTTGGAGCAAACGAGCTCAGCAAGAGAATCGCCCTTATGCGCGCCCGTATTTTTGACGGGACGCATTTCGTACATTCTGACGGCGAACCCTCTTTTGAGGAGTTGCAACGCGCTCTCGCACCCTGCAAGTCCCCCACCGATAATTTTTACGATTCGTTTGCTCATATTTCGTCTGTTTAGCAGCGTTTTTAGTATTTTGTTTAGTATTTTGTTTTTTCGTTAAGGAAGCGGTGTTTGGGCGGCAACCCTAATTTACTAAAGCGTAAATGAGTTGACGAACAAATATCGCTGACGCAGTTATTCGCTCAATAGCGGCGCGAGCAAGTTTTCTCTGCACTTACTCCGCCTCGCGTTGTTATTGAGATGAAGAACAAGGAAGCGTGTTTGGGCGGCAACCCTAATTTACTAAAGCGTAAATGAGTTGACGAACAAATATCGCTGACGCAGTTATTCGCTCAATAGCGGCGCGAGTTGCTCGTCTTTGACGAGTTCGCGATGCTTGCACCCATGATTCGTGCACACGTAATACGTCTTCTCATCGCGCTTTACGACCTTCATAGTAGAGCCGCAATCGGGACAGAAATACGGAGCAGGCACGTCCCAACTGATGAAGTCGCATTTGGGATAATTGGTGCATCCGTAGAAGGTTTTTCCCGTCTTTGAAGTGCGTTTGCTGACGTCGCCGCCACATTTGGGGCATTTGCCGACCACTTCGACGATACGCTTGATATTCTTGCACTTGGGATAGTTCGGGCAAGCGAGGAACGGACCGTATTTGCCGTGTCGCACGACCATTTTTGCGCCGCACTTATCGCACACGACGTCGCTTTCTTCGTCCGGGAGATAGTTCCCGCCGCCCTGTTTTGCCGCGCGTTCTACGAACTTCATAAGGCGAGGATAGAACGCACCGATGAGTTCCTGCCACTGTTGCTTACCTTCCGCGACCTTGTCGAGAGCGCCCTCGAGACGAGCGGTAAAGTTGAGGTTCATTATATCGGGGAAATTCTTCTCCATATACTCACAAACCGCCTCGCCGAGTTGAGTGGGAACGATTGCTTTTTGTTGTTTTTCGGTATATTCGCGCTTTGCTATGACCGAAATAATGCTTGCATAAGTGCTCGGACGGCCGATACCGTTCTCTTCGAGAGCCTTGACGAGCGTAGCGTCGTTGTATCTCGCAGGCGGCTTCGTGAACTTTTGTTCGCACCCCACGTCGTCGAGATTGAGGTGTTCGCCTTCGTTGAGGTCGGGCATCGTATCGAGTTCCTTATCCTCGTCGTTTTCCTCGACGGTAGCCGAGTACACGGCGGTAAAGCCTTTAAACTTCACGCTCTTGCCCTTGACGACGAATCCGAGTTTTTCTCCGCCGTTTTCACCGAGAATATGCACTCTCATCGTGTTGTACTGCGCGGGCGTCATCTGCGAAGCCATAAAGCGTTCGTACACGAGTTTGTAGAGCCTGAAAGCGTCTCTGTCCATCTTGCCTTCGAGCGACTTTGGCGTGCGATTGAGGTCTATAGGACGGATCGCTTCGTGCGCGTCTTGAGCGTTATCGCTGGTTTTGTAGACATTCTGCACTTTGGGAGCGTATTCGCTGCCGTAGTTCTTTGCGATAAAGGACAAAGCAATTTTTGCAAAGTCGGGAGAAATACGCACGCTGTCGGTACGGATATACGTTATGAGTGCGTGCTGCCCTTCGCCCTCGATATTCACGCCCTCGTAAAGTTGTTGCGCGACTCTCGAAGTGCGTTCTGCGGTCATATTGAGTTTGTGGCTTGCCTCTTGTTGCATCGTACTCGTGGTAAACGGCGGTGCGGGTTTTGAGAAAGACACGCTCTTTTTCACTTCGTCCACGCGGTAATCGCACTTTCTCATAAGGTCTGCGATTGCGTACGCCTCGTCGGCGCAGGACGGTTTGATTTTCTCTCCGTTCTTGTCGTTGAGAGCGGCGACGAAAAGATTCGCTTTGGTCTTTTTCGCGCCGTCTTTGAGCAACATGGCGTTGATGGTCCAATACTCTTCGGGCTTGAAGTTGCGGATTTCCTTCTCTCTGTCCACGATCATTTTAAGCGCCGCAGACTGCACGCGACCTGCCGAAAGACTAGGTTTGAGTTTTCTTGAAAGTATGGGCGAAATTTTATAACCCACAAGCCTGTCAAGCACACGGCGCGCCTGTTGGGAGTTGACGAGGTCCATATTGATCTCGCGCGGATTCTCCATAGCGGCACGCACTGCTTTTGGCGAAATCTCGTTAAATTCGATACGCACCTTGTCGCCTTGAACGCCGAGCGTATTTTTCAAGTGCCACGATATAGCCTCTCCTTCGCGATCGGGGTCGGTTGCGAGGTAGACTTTGTCGTACTTTTTGACTGCTTGCGAGAGTTGTTTGATGGTTGCTTCTTTGTCCGGCGTGACGATATACTGCGGTTTGAATCCGTTGTCAACGTCGATGCCCAACGAGCGAGTAGGCAAATCGCACACGTGCCCTTTGGACGCAAGCACCGCGGCGTCGTTGCCAAGATATTTTTGAATGGTCTTTGCCTTGTGCGGTGACTCAACGATGATGAGTTGTTTCATTCTATCTCCTAATTTTCGATATAAGTTTCTTGCTTATATTCTTCGAGCGTGGTTGCCCCACCCTCGATTATTTTGTGTAATTTACGTTCGATTGTAGAGTAGTGTACCTTTTATGCAACTTTCCCCCTTCCTCACGTGTTTGGACTTCGGCG
>ULOF01004620.1_pt1 | contig 16146 bp, 26 predicted proteins | sample 1952371 | NCBI WGS metagenome assembly ULOF01 (sample SAMEA4835597, study PRJEB28245) | human gut metagenome | biome: gut microbiome; material: fecal sample | place: Denmark | collected 2008 | reverse complement strand
TATATATATATGAAGCGGCGGGCACCGGTATTAGTTCCCAAAGACTAGGCTAAGGTTACCCACAGCAGCACCCACCGCACAGCTAAATTAAGAGTAGAGCTTGTTTATTTCAGTTAGGTTTCTAAGAGTATCTTCATTAACTGCCTTTTGTGCTTCCTGCATAGACTTATAAATATTGTCAAAGGAAGTTAAAGGACTACCTAACTCAACATAACTTTCTTCTTCTCTTGTTGGATAGTGAACAATCTTAGCTATCCTCTCTACTCTATCTACTCCTTTTATCTCATCTATAACTCTTATTTTATCTCCAACAGCTAAAGAACTGTGTAAAGCTGTAATATTTATTTTGTAAGTTGTCTGTGGTTTACTATATATTTCAATTTTATCCTGAGCCAATTTAAGTAAATCGTCCGCATTCTCCACAGATGCATTAACCCAATAGCCAACTATAATTTCATCAGTGTAGTCATAGTTTTCTACCCACATAGACCCATTGATTAAATTGATTGCCGCCCCATTTTTACCAATAGGAATCAATCTAGTAATCAAGTCATAAGTGTTAGACTGAACTTTACATTGTCTTAGATTAGTTTCATTGAAGAAGAAGGTTTCTTTATATTCTCCTCTTGTATTCCATATATGAATAACTTTATTTTTAGTATCAAAAGCAAAGTCAACATTGTAAAGTTGTTTAAGTGCGGCAATGGCGTCTAATGCAGATTTTCTCTCAATCTTTACGGTATAAACTCCAGAAACCGCCTGCTCAAATTTATATGTCCAATCAGTTTCTGCTAATACTTCATCTAAGCAAGTCTGTAATGAGTAAGAGTATCCAGTTAAGGAATCAATATGCTTACCAAGTAGCTTGCCCCAATATGGTTTACAGAATACTTCATAGTAATCATTATCTTCCATATTGACTTCTTTAATTACATAAAGATAATCATTTATTTCTATCTTTTGTTCCTCTTGAACTAATCCAACTTCATAAGGTAATTGAAACTGAGCAACTTTATACCCAGTATTCAATTCCTCTGTAATCTGAAGCTCATTATATTCTGCTATTGTCTTGATAAAATTCATTTGTTTATCATATAACTTTAACATTTTGAGCCTCCTTAAAATTTATTCTTATATTTTATATCTAAATTAGTAACTCCAATAGTTTTTACCTTAATAGAGTTTGCTCCTGCTTTTAATTTTGGTGCGGATGTCATTTTAAAACTATCAATAGGATTGCCATTATAAGCAACACCATCTTTAGTAATAGTAATAGTATTAACACCATCTACAGGCTCTGTTATATCAATAGCAAAGTAATCTTTATTGATATAGAACTCTATTGTATCATCAAAAGAAGAACAAGTAAGAGTAACAGTAATGTAAGTAGGGGCAGCCGCATTTTCAACTTCTATTTCTTTCCATATATTAAGTGCGGCGGCTGGTGTTAAGCTCTCTATCTCTGGCTCTTGTGGATAAACAGGCTCATCTGTTTCATACCATACACCATAAACAATTTTATGATTAAAGTCACCAGTTGATAACACTTTGAACTTAGTATAACCCTCATGGGCAACCGCAGTCCCCTTATTTGTTATCTCTGTTTCTATTTGCTCTTGAGATAATCCTTTTATTGGAATTATACAATAACCTAATCCATTTTCTACTGCTATTGATTCCTTATAGAACTCTACTAATGTAAACTCTGGTATTTCAATAGGATTAAATTGAAGATTAGGATACATAACTAATGAATTATCCATATTATTTTCTCCTTTATAATAGTTTCCATTCTTTATTATTACCCATAATGTAGACCTCTGATGTGTCAATCACTAAGCAAGTACTTCCAGGAGCAACATCAATAGGTAAAGAAGAAACATCTGATGGGGCATCCACTATAAACTCTGATAGGGAGCAATTAGTCTTATCCCCTTGTTTCATTGTGCTTATCATAATAATTCTCCTTTAATTATTTTATTAGTTTTAACAGAAACTGTTCCGGACAATACTTATAATACTATGGAACAGTTTCTGTTATTCTAAATGATTTGCTATAGATTAAAGACTCTTAACAGCAAAGTTTTGTTGTACTTTAGTTCCACCTGTTGGTGTAAATGTGATGTACTGACCTGTCTTGCTTTTACCTGTTGTTACAGTGAACTTAATATAAGGTCTGCCCCACTTATCTGTTTCTTGACCATCATTAGTATAATATTTACTATTGTATATTTCCCACTGACCTGAACTATTTGGTACACTATATACAGCTACAAAGTTATCATAAGCAGTAGGTCCATCCCCGCTATCATAAGGAGTAAGTGCCCATGTTCCTCTATTTGCGCCCATTGTTGTCTCACTATTTATATCGCTTGTGTTTCCATAATAAAGGATTTCAGGTGTTACTACATCTTCTACATAAACGGCGCTAACAGTTACATCTGCGGCTGGCATTATAAATCCAGTACTTGTAGAATCAGGAGAGATAATAGTTACATTACCAGAGTCAACCGCCCAATTACTGAACTTCTTACCTTCTGGTGCGGCATTTGCTTCAATAGAAACATATACACCCTCTTCATATTGACCAGAACCAGTACCATTATTTACAGTAACATTAAATTTAGGTGCGGGTGGTACTGGAGGTTCAGGACTAGGTATATTAGATGGAATAGGTAATATTGCGGGAGGTGTTGCTCCACTGTCTCCATTACTCTTAGACCAAGGAATAAACTTGAAGTTATTAACATCATAGAAACCTTGAGAGTAAGTATTGATGAATCCATTCTTTACATTTCCTGCTATTGGAATTAAATCCTCAATTAATTTACCTTTATGATATACTTGTACCCTTGCAATCTCACAATAGGTCCCAAATCCTAACTTGGCACTATTCATCAAAGCAAGATTACCAGTTAAAGTAACATTATTTGCGGGTGTTCTATCAAGAGTAATACCATTAAAAATAACATCTATATATCCTGGCACTGGTGCGGCACCATCTTTGCTTGACTTGAATCCATATTTTCTTATTGGAGTAGCATCTATATCTTCAAGAGTCTGAATAATAAAGTGTTGACCACCAGATGAATTAGATTCAAATACTTTAGCCACTTTATTATTGATTTCTCCAGTTAGATATGCAGCGTTTGGCATGTTAAGTGATAATCCATAATAATCATTAGTGCCAATAGCACCAAACATAGAGCCTTTGCCGCTTGAATCAAACCATCTACCCCATACATAAATGGTAATATCTTGAATGTTCCAATCTTTACCCATTTGTAAGTCAAAAGAAACATTATCAGAGTTATCATTAGCTGTCCAAACAAGAGAAGGATAATCTACATCAAGCGGCAAATCAGCTACTCCCTTTTTCTGATACTTATTATAATAAATATTAAAAGCAGATTGAGTATCAAATAAAGCCACCGCCGCACTTTCACTATACTCTGTTGAAATATCAATGAATCCATTTAATGTTCCTAATTGCGGTTTGTACTTATTTATGTCAACACCAAGAGCTAAGAAAAAATCATTCCAAGTTAATGCGGATGCGGCAACCTCTGCTACTTTATCCTTATCAACATATACTGTTTCTTCTGCTATTGTTTTGTAAATTTCAGAGTTATCATAACATTGAGAATATCCTTTTGCTGTTGCTACCCAGTTCTCAATGTATTTAATTTTTATTTCTTTGGCATTTGGTGCTTGTATATCAAAAGAAAGATTAACAGCATCACCAATGCCCCAATCATTAAGTAAGATATAATCAACTTTGAATACACCATTTTGTACTCTGTTAGGTAATCCCGCTCCCTTTAAAACACAAGGAAAGATTAAGTTAATATCATCAAACTTAATGCTACATTTTTTTATTGCTTCTGTAAGGCGGCTAATCTGTTTGTAAGCCGCATCTTCATCATTCTCTGTAACTAAGAATGATAACTTCATTGTTTTAAATTCATAGTCCTGTCTTAATAGAGTTCCTTCTACTGAACTATCTAACCAATCTGTAGCTGATTCAATATTTTGGGTAGAACAAACTCTATCAATTAATTTAGCACTATAATCTGTTATATTCTTTCCATTTATTTTCATTTACTTATCTCCTTTTTATAGCTAAGCCAAGTTCATTCAACATATCTTTATTGCTTGCTTTTGCGGGCTTCTTGTTGTTCTCTTGGCTTGGCTGTATTGTTTGTTCTTTAACAACAGGAGTAGTGTAAACCATGCTTTCTAATTGTTTGCTGAAGTTCATACTTTTCCTCCTATACCTAGCTTATTGAAAGTTTCTTCTCTACTATGAGTTTCTTCTACAACAAAAGGTTCTGAATCAGGATTCTGTGCTTTCCTAATGGCAACTATTATTAAGTTCCCTAAATCACACATCTTTTGTTGATATGCTTCATAAGCTAATTCAATATCTTCTTTATCCCATTTTCTATAATCAAGACCGCACAGAAATGCCTTTTTCTTTACCTCTTGTGTTATCATTCTCTTTCTAAAGCTCCTGTTCCTTGTAACTGAACTGTATAGGTTACATCTTTATTAAATTGTGCACCAATAGGAAAAGCAACTATAAAGGCTTTACCATGATAATTCATAACTTCTGATTTTAAAGATAAATCAATTATTGTATGATTAACAAAAGCATCTTCAAGAGCAATCAAAGCTTTATCATTAACAACATATGCACCATTACAAGTCACTGTCCAACTTTTTAAGCCAGGTAATGATTCTTGCCATTCCATAGCCACTCTGTCTGATACATCACTTGCTGTAACCGCTCTCTTTAAATCAGCATTTATTTGTGCGGCAACCTCTTTTCCGCCTATAGAAAGTAGACAATCAAATCCTTTCATTATTCTACCTCCATTGTATCAACTGAAATAGTGATTACTCCATGCTTTGCTATTGGTCCAGTTTCTTTATCATCCATAATAGATAAAGAACTTTGAGCATATGTTATCTTTTCCTCTTGTCTAACTAAATCAATTTTCTTCACTACTTCATTGTAATAATCTTTAATTTCTTTTTCTCCCTTATAAGTTGAGAACACATCAACTCTCAATAGCCAAGTAACTTTAGTAAAGTTCTTATAATTTACTGGGGCGGTTGTTATAGTTCTCAATATTGCATAAGGACAATCTTTGTGCCCATTTCCATCTGGATTATCAGTTATTTTGACAGACAGACTAGAAAGAGCATTATAAACTATTTGTTTTACATCTAACATAATCTATTTCTCCTTTTAGTGACTAGGATAGTGGTTAGCGTCATTTCCCGCATTAATATCATCAAGCATAATTTCAAATATAGTAACAGGTGCTAACAATAGCTGAGCAAGCATCATACCAATCAATTCTGCTAAGAAACCGCCTAATCCTTGTGCCTGTCTCATTGCTTCTATCTCTTGTAACTGTTGTATCCTAGCATAGATTTCTTCTCTTGCATCCATTAAGGGTGTTAAATCATAATACCAACCTGCTTCTGCGGCTGTTGATGCATTAGACTGTTGCATAAAAGCAATTATCTTATCTAATCTCTGTAAGTCAGCATAACACTCTTCTAATGTTCCTTCTCTACCACATCTATTGGTTAAAAAGAATAAGTCAGCATCATTATCCATAAATTCATCTGCTAAAGCTCTCATACTTCCTTCTATTTCAGTATAAGCATTAACAAGAGCCGCCTCAAAATAAGGTTGTGCTCTCATTCTACTTGTCCCATACTCTTGATAAGCACTATATGGGGCATCAGACCAAATCTCACATCCACCTGAATCCGCTTGATAACCTATGTGCGCCCTTAAATATCCAGTATCAACAGGACAAGTAGCTTTGGCTTGCTCTTCAAACATAGCACCAAACTTTTCCCAAAACATTCCATAAGGGATAGGAATATGGCACATTGGAGTATATACTGGCAAACCTAAGCTGGTAGGAGTTACGTCTGCATATAAAGCCCCATCCCTATTCTGAACTTCTGGTAACATTATTCAGTTACTTCCACAAGAGTAATAAGATATTGGTTTCTGTATGGAACCTGTGCCCTTAGTTCATACTTTTTACCATTGTATAAAAAATAAATCTTTTTAATCTGTTCCATAAGCATCTCACTTTCCTGCATTAGTCATCTTATCAAATACAATTTGAGCAATAGCCTCATAATCAGCTTGAGTGATTGTATAGCTATCACCATCTTTGCCGGCGGGACCAACTGGGCCAGTCTCACCTTTTAAAATATATAGGCTAGCCTCATTCTCCATTAAGGGAACATCCGCAACAACCTTTAAAATCTGTTCAATAGAAACACCATAAGCAGTAGCTTCTTCTATATTACTACCTATTGATAACTTAACATCAAAACTACCTGTTTCTATTGTTTCTTCTGTCCAACCACCTTGACCATCAGGAGTAAGGGTAGTTTCAATTCTTGTAATAATATCATTTCTCATTATTTTAATACCCTTACCTTTCTATTTTTAACTAACATACTAAGTGTTGACTTACTATAACCATCAATGAAACTTTCATCAATAGAAGAAGCATTAGACTTAGAAATGCCTTCATTATTTAATCTATTATATCTCTCTATTGTCATTTGCACAACAGCATTATCTAATCTATCAGAGTATTCATCTAAATTACAGAATTGAGTAGCTTCATCTTTGCACATATCCACAATAGCCTCAATCTGATTAAGGTGAGATGCGGCGGCTGGTCCAATCAATGCACTAGCTTTTTCTACTATTGTCATCTCTTTATCTCCTTTATTCTTAATACTTTTATTAGTTTTAACAGGAACTATTCCAACCAATATATATTATTGTCTGGAACAGTTTGTGTTATTCTAAATGATTTACTATAACAAAAAATTGCCCCAAAGGTAATTTTAATTCTACCTCTGGGGCAAGTCTTTAATCAGAGGCTACTTAGGCTCCAACTTTAGGAGTTAATTTAACTACCTTGTTCTCATCTGTAAGAGCAACAACTGCAACCTTTCTGATATACACTTTGTTGTTTCTTACATTAGCATCTCTCTCCTGTTCAACCTCTGTATCTTTCTTAATGAAAAGAGTAACTGCTTCTTTGCTAGCTAAATAGATATTACCATTAGTAATAGCTTTAGTAACAATAACAGGAACGCCGCATACAGAACCAACATAACCAGTTCTAACAAAAGCCTCATTGTATTTAAGGTCATCTTTTAACTCTTTGCGGAAATTAGCTAAATCAGCAACGCCTACAAGGATAAATAAACCATCTTCATTTTCTGTATTCAACTTAGCAATAGCATCAACAATATCTGTAAATGCAAAACCAGTTCTTGCAACAGTAAGAGTAGCCTTATCAAACTCTGCAACCGCTTTCTTAGTAAAGTCATTAATCATAGTCTTTGCAATTCCTTCAAGACCAGTCTGAACAACCATAGGGTCTGTCATAGCCTGTTCATCAAAGTATTGGAATCTACCCTGAACAGTCTTAACTTCATATTCTTTTGTAGTGAAAGTAGATTCAATATCCTGTGTATTACCTTCACCCATTGCCAACTCTTCAACTTCTCCAACTGCTTTATAAGTATTGATTTTCTTTTTCATACCTGCTTCTTGTGTCATAGAAGTATCAACAGTCATGTAGCTAGTTAAATCAACAGCAGTAGTTAAAATATCTTCAATTTTGTTGGCTAAAACAACATTTTCATAAACTTGATTTGCCATAATTAATTTCTCCTTTATTATTTCATATTAGTCAAGCTCTTGTATAACTCAGGTTGAGTTTTAAACAGTTCAGCTTGCTGCATTAAATTCATTTTCTTAAATTGTTCTGCGGTGATTGCTTGATTATTACCTGCCCCAGTCTTAGGTGAGCCTGTTGCAATCCTTTTATTAATCTCTGCTTCAACCGCCTTATTAAACATCTTCTCAAAAGAAGTAATGTTTTTCTTTGTAGTTTCTGCATCAACAGCAACAATAAATGCGGCTGCCTCTGCTGGTAGACCCTTTTCCCCAAGTTGTTTTTCTGTTTCCATAATCAATTCTTTCTTTGCTATCTCTTGTTCTCTCTTTTCTAACTCAGAAAGTTTTTGATTATACTCATACTCATTCTTTTCCTCTTGGGACATATTTGCTAATTTCTGAGCCTCTTGCTGTTTCTTCAAGGCTTGAGTAACTCTCCTATCTCCCTCTTGTTGAAGTAATTTATCAACTTCCTCTTGAGTATAAGTCTTAGTTTCTTTATTATCTTGGTTCTTAGTTTCTACTTCTTGAGTAGTATTTGTATTCTCTACATCTGCCATAATTATTTACTCTCCTTCTGAGTACATTCCTTTTAATTCCCTCTAAGAAGAGTTAATCTTATGGAATCCCTCATATTTTAATTATTTTGTTAGTTTTAACAGAAACTGTTCCATAGTATTATTTATATTGGTTGGAACAGTTTCTGTTATTCCAATAAAAGTTATTGGGATTTTAGAAGTAGATAATTAAACTAATAAACATCCATCCTGTTTACTTGTCTCCACTTATTTACGAAAAATCCTAATATTCTTTTATTTAATTTTGTCCAAAAATTCCTAAAAATACACATTGACAATTAGGATGATAAGGCGGCAGGTCAATACCTAAAGTACCATAAAGAGATACTTCATGTTCACCAACCATTTCCGCACATATCTCATCACAGGGGCTATCATTCTCAATTACCGCATATCTTGCACCCTTCATTAAGTTTGCATCTCTACAGCCTTGAACTGAAGCCGCCTCTAATTCTGTTCTGATTAACCTTTTCCATTCATTTTCTGCTTTTATAAGAATGTCATGAATTAAACCCATCAGAACTATTTGGTCATCTCCTTGCCATCCTAGCAGTAAGCCTTGTATCTCTTGTTTAATACCGTTCATGTTATCTATAACTCTTTGATTATAGTCTTTACCATCCTTACACCAATTAGTATTATAACCAAGAGCAAGAGAAGGAATAGTAAAGCCAACATCATCTAATTCACTTAGTGTGGCATTTAATGAATAACCATAAGCTAAAGCAAGTGCATTGTTTAAAGCTTCTATTTCAGTTTGTGCTATCTTATCTAGCTCTTGCTGAATGAAGGACAAGAGTAAAGCAATATCAGTAGAACTAAGTTCATCATCTTTTGATAACACTATAAACATCTGCATTACTTTAGCTTCCCAGCCAGCACCAATCTTAAAAGCATTATTGTTTATTTTGTGTGCGGCTGCCCAATCCATTATTCTACCTCACTATCTTCTTCTTTATTTAAAACAGTTGGATTAACTCCTGCTGTGTAATAAATAGTTGATTCAGTTTCCTTTTGTAACTGTTTTAATTCTTTATCAGCATCTTCAACAAAAGGTAACTGTCCAAGTAAAGTTCTCTTAGATACAATGCCATCAAGATTCTGAACTAGTGTACTTATATCGTCTTCATTTACCGGTAAGTTTCTAGTGAATACTATGTCCACGCCCATCCAGTCTAGGTCAGCTTTTCTTGTAAGGCTAAAGATAATACTAATAATCTCTAATCTTCTTTGTAAGCCTTTCTTGAACTTTCTCTCCTTAATAGAAGCAAGGTTCTCTGTACCTAACAACTTATATCTCATTGCTACTCCAGAGGAATTGCCGCCAAAGTTCTCATCATTGCTATTAGGTGTCTTACTAAACTTATGAATATCCTTCTCTAATCTTTGTTTAGTAGTTTCAACTCCAGCACTGTCTCCAGCTTTAGTTAACCATTCTGCTTTTGTGTTTTCATCCATTAAAAGAACTCTGTTTTCTTTCATTGCTCTAATATCCTCAGCATCAGCGGTATAACCATATAATGCTAAGTAAGCATCACAGAAATATTCAAAGTCATTTAAATCATCAGAAACAAGAGCATCATAAGCATCAATCAATGATATAACTCCTTCAAAATCACCAGTCATATCATCATTGTTTCTATATTCAACAAAAGGAACACAACCAAAGAAATGCGGCTGGCTGTCTATAAGCTGCAATGTATCCAGTGTAGTAGAAGCTTTATATCTAATCATTTCTTTATCTGTATATACTTCTACTATTGTTTCCATAGCATCTTTAATGATGTTATATTCATCATAGAATCTTATAACAGCAACTAATTCATCTTCTATTGTTGCTCCATAAATAGGAATAATTTCTTTTGTATCTATATTAGTAAAGCGGATTGAGCCATCACTATCAATATACATCAACTCCCAAGCTCTACCATAAATAGAACAATTCTTAGCTAGTTCCATGTTTTCATTTTGTTCATCATTGTATTCAAGAACTAACTTTAATTCATCAATACCCGCTTCTGAACTACTATAAGTAACAGGCTCGCCCATAAAGTAACCGCATAAAGTATCAGTAATATACTGACTAAATGGATGAACAACCTTATTATTAGGTTTTGTAGGGTCTGCTTGTACCCTCTTTAAAATATCTGGTTTATTCAAGTAATAATCTTTAAGTTTAATCAATCTAGGCAAATCTAATTGTCTAAACTTATAAACCATTCTCTTGATTAGTTCAGGAGTAAGTTCATCTTTATTATTTAATCTAAACATTTATTATTCTCCTTTAAAATAACATACTTTTATCCATTGTTTGCAATCTAGGTCTATCATCTATACATTGCATACTATATCTCAAAGCATCTAAGTAGTGATTAAATTTATCAACAGGCTTATTGATATATTCATTAGTTGCTTTATCTTTTGTCCAAGCATAATTCTGCAATTCCTCAATAGTCTTAACACAACTAGGGTGAACAATTATCTCATACTGTTGTACCCTTTGAATACCTTGTAATATAGAATCTGGACCTTTAGTACAGGGAATAATTCTCCTTACTCCCTTTCTTTTAATCTCTTCAATACTCTTTTGTTCTGCACTATCAGCTATAATAGTAGACTTAGATAAACCAAACTCTATTAGTTTATCAGCAATCTCATCATTCAAATAACCAGTCCCGCCCCATTCATTATAAATATAAATTCTTTTTTCCTCTTCACTAACAACAGTGGAGATAAGTGCGGTTGGGTCATTAGTGTAACCAAAGTCCAGTCCAAAACAGTTTATACCTTTAATCTTCTTATAATCAAAATCAAAACTCTGCCAATTAGAATATACAAGTTTATCCAAACTACCAAATTCACCCTCTGCATATATCTTATAAAACACAGGGTTAGTATCTTTTAACAAAAGCAAAGAATCAACATATTCTTTAGGAAGAAACCTATTATCTTTGTATGTGGTTTGAATTATGCGGCAACCACTTCTAAAATCCTCTAAACTAGCATCAGGTTTAAAGAACTCTAAGTAGCACCAATTAGCTTTACTAACTGGGTTAAAACTTAAAATTATCTGGCTATTGTCTACTCTTTCTCTTATTCTCAAATCAACTTGGTTAAAGTCATCTTGAGTAAATTCAGTAGCTTCTTCTAGCCATGCATCAGTAATTCCCGCAATAGATTTTAATTTTTCTTGGTCATCTAAACCCATACAAATGAAACAAGAGCCATTAGGTAATTGAATAGAAAAATCAGTTTTATTAACTTTACATTTATCATAAATATTCCAATCACTTAATGTATCCAACAAAAGCTGAAAAGTTGAGTTCTTAGTGGTGCGGTTGACTTTTCTTAAAACTAATACTTTTCTTTTACTTTTTAAGCATTTAAAGATTAGTTTCTGAGTGATATATTTACTTTTGCCGCTACCTGCACCACCATAATAGATTTCATACCTCTTGGAATAGTCTGTTAAATAAGGAAGATAAGATTTATTGAACAGATTCTTCTTCAGAGTTATCTTCATCTTCCTCACCTTCTAATCCTATAACAATTTCATCTTTAATCTCTTGTTGTAGTTTGGCATCTTCTCTCATTGCCTTTTGCAACATTTCTAATGCTTTTAATTTAACAGAGGCGGGAATAGCTTCATCACCTTTAGGACAAAAAGCCATAGTTGCTATTTCTTCTGTTACTCTTGTTAAATCAATACACTTAGAATCAAATGCTGCTTGCCTTTGTTCTGCTATATATTGTTTAATTTCTGGAATACTTTTAATCTTACAAAAATTATCCATAGCAGCTTTTCTATCTTTGCAGTTAGGATAAACTGATTGGTATGCTTCTGCGGACTTGTATCCATTACTAAGCCAAGCATCTATTACAGCATAGTATTTCTGCCAAGTCTGTGGTCTAATATTGACTCTTGTAGGGTCATATTCTTTATAAGCCATCAGTTTACTCCTTTCTTTGTTTCCTATTGTTATATGAAAAAAGTGTTAGTTCATTTATTAAGATTTGTCCATTTTTTTCTTCTCTTTTAATTATACTTCTTTTTTACCTAAATGTCAAGATTATTTTGCTGGGTAATAAAAATTTTTTGCTAACTTAGGACAAATTTAGAAAAATCTTCACAAATATTTTTCATATATAGATGTAAGGGAGTAAGAAATGGCTTATCTTATAACTTTACAATTACTTCCTATAAAAAATATTTATTTAAAAACCAAACATTGAGAGGAGAAAATAACAATGACAGACAACCATAGAAAGATGATTGAGGACTTATATAATCAATGTTCTCAAGAGCAAAAAGAAAAATATGATAAAAAGGTAGGTATTTATGCTATCTATTGTGACGGAAATCTTGTTTATATTGGAAAGTCAACTAACCTGTTAAACCGCTGGATTGCTCATAAGTGCCATGTTTTCTGCAATGAAAGCAAAGAATATAATAGACCTATGTATCAAGAGCTAAGAAGAGCTTATAACTTAGGTCATGCCATATCTATTAATCTCCTAGAGTATTGTGATATAAAAGACTTAGAAACAAAAGAAGATGAATATATAGGTAAATATCTACCTCCACTTAATACTATAATACCAAAGGCGGGCGGCGGTCATTCAAAGAAGCAAATAAGTAAAATTTGCTGAGAATAAAATTTGACAAACTGAAAAATTTTTGGTATAATAGTAGTATAGAAAAGATAAAAGTTTGGACAATGTCTAATAAACTATTCATAGAAACTTTTATATATATATGTAAAGGTCATATAATTTGACTTGATTAAATACTAAACCAAAACCAATTCTTTTAATGGTTGTTGTTAAAAGCGGGTAAGCATAAGCCACTTACCCGCATCCTCTTAAAGCTTTTTTGTGAAGATTTTTCTAAAGTTTTAAGAGAATAACAACAACAATAGGCTAAAATAAAAAGGAGACAATGAACCATGAAAAAGATAAATGAATTTACAGATAAGAGCTGTAAAAATGTAGATTATATGGAAACAATAAGAGGTATGTGCTGGGAACTACATGATAAAAAAGGTATTAGTTATGCGGCAATGAGTAGAGATTGTAAAGTAGGTTATGGAACTCTTGCTAATTTTGCGGCTTGCTATAGAGACACAATGCACAAAGATAACTGGCTTAAATTCAGTACCTATATTGAAGAGATGTATAATAAATTGCTTGTTGATTAAATCTGTCAAAATTTTTGGACAACGGCTAATAATTGACAAAACTAAAATTTTATGTTATAATAGAGATATAAGATATGAAAAATGTAAAAATTCCATTGGGGTTAGCCTAACCACCTAATCCCTCTTTTCTTTTAAGAGGATTGGTGGAAATTTTGGACAAAAGCATGAAAACAATTAAAAATATTTTTCATATATAGTATCAAAGAAAATAAAAAGTTAGAAAAGGAGAAATGTTTTATGGCAAGATTACCTGAAACAGTAGAAGGATTAAGAACAGTAGCTAATCATGAGACAAGAGTACAGAGAGTCTATGAGAGAGTTTACAAATTGAAATCAGAAATGGGTATTCCTTATAATAAGATGGCTGAACAAGCTGGATTATCAAGAGGAAAAATGGAAAAATTAACAGGGAAATCCCGCAGAATGACAGATGAAAATCTTGATAAGCTGGTCACTTATTTAGATTCTATGGGGTTTTAATTATGAAAGGAGAAAAGATAAATGGAATTTTTTACAGTAGGAGATTACCTAACAGAGGATTTAGCAAGTAAGTTAGGAGTCAAAAAGACTTCTCATATGAAAAGAGATGTCAAAACAAAACTTGAAAATTTTGGATATGGGGTTGCCGCAAAAGCAAAGAATAAGCATACAGTAATTCAAACAGTTCCTACTACTATTGAGGATAGAATTACAGAGATTGTAATGAGAAGATTTGGCAAAACTAAGAACTTCAATGCTAGAGCCTTCTCTTGTTTCTTATTTAAGATTACACAAGATGTTGAGTTTCAAACAATGCCTTGGTCTGAAAGGTCAAGAGTAATAGATGAAGAATTTGGCGTTCAAATATCTGATGATACATTAAGTAGCTGGGCTAAGATGCTTCTAGAAGAAAATATTATTGCAAAACATATAGACCCAGAGAACACTCAATATTGGAGAACTTATTATTATCTTAATGAAAAGATTCAAGAGCCAGTAGTAAGTGATGAAGATAAAGAAGCTATGCAGGATTATTTTAACAAGAGAAATGAATACTTAAAGCAGGCGGATATTGACTATCAGAAAGCTATGGGCGAGGCAGATGTTAAGAATCCTAAGAGATGGAAATTAGCATTAAATAAATTATGGAGTGAAACAGAAACCTGCTACTATCCATGCAGAAGATTTGAAGAAAATGCTATTAAAGAGCCAGAGATAATAATGCTTGAAGAGTTAGTTCCATTCTTGATTATGGAAATTGAAAAAGATTATGAAGAGCAACTCCTCAGAGAACAAGAGGAAAGAAAAAAGAAACTTGATGAAGAATATGCGGCGGCAATCGCTAAAGAGGAACCAAAGAGTATGGTTGAAAGATGCACCGATGCTAATGGTAACTTTGTATTTTAAGGAGGAAAAATAGATGAGTGTAAGAAAATTTGATGATTTAGGATTTAATGCAAGACTTGATAAGTTTTATGGAGAAAAGGCTGATTACATTACAATGGATTCCCGCCTTAAAGCAGAACTAAAAAAAACCATGATAGAGCATGAGGTAATGACAGAGAAAGATGAATTAAATGCTGTTTATCTTTTGCCAGAGGGCGTTCTAGTAAGAATAAATGAATTACAATTATACTTTATTCCAGATGATGAGGAATAATATCTATAGCAAATCATTAAGTTTTAACCATTTTACTTGGGATGATATATAAGAGTAGGTTCCCAAGTAAAATGGTTAAAACTAATAAATCAATTAAAATAAGATGAAAAAAAGAAAAACAGTTATGTCAAAAGAATCGGGAAAATTAATTCTTGATTCTAACACCTTTTTACAATACACACCTGCTATTGAGAGCAGACCAAATTATAATTATTATCAGGAGGAACAATATTATGAGAGAAATCAAAATGGAAACAGAAGTTATGGTTTTAAAGGGTTATATTGACTTTTATAATACCCATAAAGAATATACAAAAGAACAGTTATATAAAGATTACTATGGAATGCATTGGGAACATTTCTACAATAAAAAATCTTTAGATAAATATTTAGTTAAGGAGGTAGCCTAATGAGTGCTTTAAGTAGATGGGCGGAGGAAGTACAAGGCAAGACCGCAGACCAAGCCTATGTATATTACAAACAACAGGATTCAAAAGACAGAAGAGCCCAACAAAATATCAATTCAATGGTAGCTAAGGCTTTTAGAAATGTTAATATTCAATTCAAGGCACAACAGAATGATGAAATAGGTAAAGCATTAACAGAAGCGGTAAGTAATGAAGTACAGAAAGAATTACAAAAGGCAATCAATACAATAGGCAAATAAAAAAAATGCGGCAATCACCACAATTAAATAAAGTGATTGCCGCATTTTTTCATTTCTAATCCTCTTGCTTTTGTTTTTCTTCAAGAATAGAAATTCTAGTTTCATGGTCTTGTAATCTCTCTTCTTGATTATCAGTTCTACCAGTTAAAACTTTAATATCTTCTCTTAATTCATCTATTGCATCCTGTAAATGAGTAATTGAGCCATTAAGAGCAATAATAGGTTTTCCAACAGTCATAAATAAGCCTACAAGAGCAATGATAACTGTAACAACTGTCCATTCCATTATAGAAACTCCTTTTTCTTATTTAGTATATATATAT
>ULOF01019596.1_pt1 | contig 16245 bp, 15 predicted proteins | sample 1952371 | NCBI WGS metagenome assembly ULOF01 (sample SAMEA4835597, study PRJEB28245) | human gut metagenome | biome: gut microbiome; material: fecal sample | place: Denmark | collected 2008 | reverse complement strand
TTAAGTTCAGACCATTCCTTATTCATATTCAATTTCCTCTCAAATCCCGATTTTTCGCTTTAAACAACTTCCCGACAAGCTGTAATATGTCTCTCTGTACTACAACTAATACATCCTATTTTCATAATCCTGCCACTCATGAAAAATACTATCCACAAATACTACATTATCCACGATGCGGTATAGCATAAAATATCTGTGATTTAAGAAGTTAATTCGGCGATATTCTAACTGACGTAGTCTTGGGTTATCACACAGCTTCAAACTTCCTGCCACATGCTTTAGACTTTCGATTGTTGCATCATAATCATTCAGTACATTTTCTGCCGCCTGCATACTCTCTTTCTCCATAATAAGATATTTAATAAAACGCTCTAAGTCCTCTTCTGCATCTCTTGTAACTACTACTTTATAATCCATACTTTGCCCTCATATCACGAGAAACTTCTGTCGCATCTTTATACATCCCCTGTGCTGCATGCTCACGGGATTTTTCCAGCTTATCTAATATTTCATGTTCTGTTAATGCTCCATATGGATTTGTATTTGCCCTTTTTATTTCGAATGGAAAACCATTTACTGCTATCGCCTGTGTTAAAAACATACGGATTGCAGTTGTGGTATCTGTTCCTAAATCTTTAAACAAAGCATCTGACTTTGTTTTTAAATCATCGTCTACTCTTACTTGAATCGTACTTGCCATTTACGCCACCTCCTACACTTACTCTATGTCTACTATAAAGAATAGCAAACAAACAATGCTAAGTCAATACGTTTGTAATGACTTAGCATTGTTATTTGCATATAGTTCTTGCTACACATATTTCAACTGTCTCTCCAGCATCTCCTACCCAGCACGATACACCCACATTCCCCTTATCTGCCCGCTGATTGTGTCATAATCCCACGTTCTATTGCTTCTAATCCGGCTATATGGGTCATTTACCAGAAAACCGTCCTGGTCATAACCATAAATAACAATGAAATGCCCCGTTGTGGTAAAATCCCCCGGACCCATGGAGCAGATTATCATATGTCCGTTGTCAAGATGCTCTTTCATGATACCTTCCGACAAAGCCAGCCCCTCTGCCATCACTCCGTACTGCGCTGCTGCATCCGTCATCAGATTCCATGAAGTACCCACCCCGTATTCATAGTAGCCCATATTCATGCTATAACCGGCAATGGCATCCGGTGTTGCGCTTTCATTTCTGGTAAGGCTGAAAATCACCATGGACAGACAAGCCGGTCCACACCCGGAAAGACCGATGTTATCATCTCCATAGGAAACATATCCCCACCTTACATCCCACTGTAAAAATAACGGATGCTCCGCCGCTTTTTCCTCATCACTGATTCCGCCCTGTACAACCGGCTCCGAATCCGGATAGTTCTTGACAAAATCCTGGATTTCCGGATTTTTTTCCAAAGCCTCCAGCATAGTCTTCGGATAAAGCGCTCTATTTTCAAAAATTTCCTTATACGTATCCGTTTTTTCCATGTCTTCCGCAGACATTTGGTCTGTCTCAAAGGAATCATCAAATTGAGCTGCCAGAAATTTTATGGCAGTTGTTCCTGTCGCCAAAGCTATCACAATAATGCCTGTCCACACCGCTAACTGCAGAAGCCTTCTGATTCTGCGCTTTTTCCTTCTTTGTCTTATGCGTTCCCGTTTTATTCTCTCTTCCCTTGTCATAGCGTTTCTTCCTCTCCTTTATCCCTTTCAGATCTTTTAAAAAGAAAAAATTCCTGTTTTGATACATTTATTGTATCAAAACAGGAATTAACGCATTTTCGTTTTCTATTGAAAAAATGTTATGATTTCATTCTAAAAATCATACGATTTTCTGACAATCCACAGGAAGCTCCACAGTAAAGGAAATACTTTCATCCGCACTTTCTGCCTTAATGCTGCCGCCATGCAGTTCCACAATTTCCTTTGAGATGGCAAGTCCCAGTCCGGTTCCTCCGGTCTTTGAAGAACGCGCCGAATCCAGCCGGAAGAACTGTTCAAAAATACGTTCCAGCTTTTCAAGTGGAATCGTCTTACCCTTATTCCGCACCAAAATTTCCACCGTATCATCCCTTTGCTGCATGGAAAGAAAAATGTCCGTTTTTACATAGCTATAATTAACGGCATTTCTGATTAGATTGTCAAATACTCTTTCCAGCTTATCCGAATCGCACAAAATCTCGATATCCGGAGCAATCTCTGTATGCCATTCCAATTCCTTTTCCGCAAGGATTGGATAAAATTCACTGACAATCTGCTCCAGCATCCTGCTTAAATTAATCCGCTCCACCTCCAGCGTCAGCTTGGAAAGATTGAAACGGGTAATGTCAAAGAACTCATTAATTAATTCCTCCAGCCGCTCTGCTTTATTCAAAGCAATGCCTGTATATTTTGCACGCAGCTCATCGGAAATCTGCGGTTCATCCTGAAGCAGCGTCAGATACCCAATCACCGAGGTAATCGGTGTCTTCAAATCATGGGCGAGATAAGTAACCAAATCATTCTTTCTCTGCTCCGCCTCCCTGGCAATTCTCTCATTTTTCAGAATATTCACCTTTGTCTGGTTCATCCTATTTTCCACTTCTTTTAACGGTTCCGACAGTTGAATCAAGGCGGTATCCTCTTGATAAAACTGCTCTGTAGCATTTACTACCTCCTGAAAAAAAGAAAAGGTCTGCTTCCAGTAATGCAGGACAATGATAAAACCGCCAAGCATGATATAAGCAAACAGTATAAAATCCCTGTTCCCATCTGCCCACTGAACAAGCTTATAAAATGGTTCATATCCATACCAGATGGTGGAATGGTAAATCACATTTACCAGATAATACACCAGAATCCCCAACAGGCTATATACAGAAATGGAAATAAGAATCCGTAGAAGCATTTGCTGTTTCATTTTTTTCAAAGACACTCTAGTTTTCAATGGTATAACCAACCCCCCAGACCGTTTTCACGTACTTCGGCTTTCTAGCCGGCTCCTGTAATTTCTCCCGCAGTCTTGCAATATGAGCCATCACCGTATTATTATTGTCCAGATATTGTTCCTTCCAGACAGCTTCAAAAAGCTCCTCTGACGAAACCACACTTCCCCTATGCTCACATAAATACCACAAAATATCAAATTCGATAGGGGTCAGTGTCAGTTCTTTCCCATTCAGTTTGCATTTATGGCTTTTCTTTGAAATGTGTAAGCCCCGGACATCTATTTCCTCCAATTCCCTCACATCTGAGTCCGCCTGATTATAGCGTGTAAACCTCCGAAGCTGGGTTTTGACCCTTGCCATCAACTCCAGCGGATTAAAGGGTTTTGTGATATAATCATCCGCCCCCAAGGTCAGACCTGTAATTTTATCCATATCACCAACCTTGGCGGTAAGCATTATGATAGGAAATAAATGCTTCTCCCGGATTTTCTGGCAGAGCGCAAAGCCATCCATATCCGGCAGCATAACATCAAGGATTGCCATGCTGAGCTTCTCCCGTTCCACACAATCCAAGGCATCTGTCCCATTATAGAATTTGTACACCTGATAGCCATCATTTTTTAAATAGACCTCCACCAGGTCCGCTATTTCTACTTCATCATCCACAATTAGTATTTTCTCGTTCATGATAATTCCTGTCCTATTCTAATCATTGTAAATGTTGTTCTTCTCATCTGCTTTCACAATCTCCGGCGACAGCATAGTGTAAATCAGCAACTTATTATTTTTACTATAACACGTTCCCCAGATTTCCGGCATAATTTTTTCATTTCTTAAGAAACACTTCACATCCTCCAAGCACCATACATCCGATTCCGTAGCACAGAATGTTCCTCCAGTCCCAGCCTGCATTTTTTAATTTTTTGCTTTTGGTTTCGTAAGGTCATAGCTCTCCCCTATCATCCGTTCCACATCTTCATCCGGCACAGTTCCATCCAAAATAATGGAATTCCAGTGTTCTTTATTCATGTGATATGCCGGTATCACGGAATCAAATGCACTGCGCCAGAAATCCCGCCATTCCGGGTCGCACTTTACATTTAACCAGATATGCCCCTGCCGCTCATAAATGCACACAAAGGTTTTCTTATTCTTCTTGTGACGCATTAACGTCCAGTTGGCATCATGAAAAGGATAATCTTCCATTATGTCTTCATATGTACTGCACAATGCAATTATTTCTGCTCTGGTTTTCATCATCTGTCTCCTTATTTTAGTTCTTACGCTTATACGTTATCTCTATAAATGAGAAAGAACCACAACCTCCGCATCCTTAGAAAGGGGATTTCTTTTCTTATAATCAAAGAGACAATAGAACCATTTTTTCTCCTGTTTAGCTTTCTTATCTCCTGATTGCGCAACTGCAACACTGGCAGAATCCCCTGTATGAGATGTATCTGCTTCTGTATCCGATATCCAGCCAGCCGCTTCACAAACAATCGGTTCAATATGCATCATCCGTGCTGCCGCCTTTGAATCATAGCCTTCCCCTGTAAGAGCAATTTCTTCCGTTCCTCCATTTTTGAAAAATGCATGATAAAGGGATTTTTCTATCGGTTCTTCCTTTGCCCAGGATGGGCGGCTCTTTGCATTTTCCCTTAAATAATAATCAAAGGTCAACAGACTGTCCAGTATATCCAACCTGAATTTTGGTCTGCCGTTCCTGTCATTACATGCTGAACCTTCATCACGCCCCGGCTCATTCTCACATTTCTCGAACCATTCCTTGTAAAACTCACGTAAAGCCTCATACCGCGCCTCCCGTTTAAAGCCGATTCCAAATAATTGCCTGTCTTCATAATAATCGCCCAGCGCTTCATAAAATGCATATGCCGACTCAAAAAACGGAATCAGGTAACGAAGCACATGTTCAAACTGTGCACTGTTATAATAAACCTCTACCATTTCTTCTATTTTTTTGAGGGCAAGAATCTCATCATAGGTAATCCACTTCGTGCTGAGCACCTCGTAGGGCTGGACATCCTGATACTGAATCTGATAGTTTTTCGCCTGTTCTCCCATATAGGAACCCTTTAATACCTTCAAAAAACCCAGCTGTAACTGATTGGGCTTCATTTCATAGGCATCATTAAATGATTGCTTAAATGTGACAAAATCCTCATATGGCAATCCGGCAATTAAATCCAGATGCTGATGAATATTATGAAAGCTTCGGATTGTCAGCATCGTTTCCCTCAATTTGTCTATATCCATTACCCGCCGAATTTCCCGAATAGTTTCCGGATTGGTGGACTGTAATCCAATCTCTAACTGAATCAGTCCCGGACGCATCTGCCTAAAAACTTCCAGCTCCTCTTCTCCGATTAAATCGGCTGCCACCTCAAAATGAAAATTTGTTATTCCATTGTCATGTTCTACAATATAGTTCCAGATAGCCAGGGAACGGTCCCTTTTGCAATTGAAGGTACGGTCAATAAACTTCACCTGGGACACTTCATTATCCAGAAAAAACTGTAGCTCTGATTCCACCAGCCCCATACCCCGGAACCGTACACTTTTGTCAATAGAGGACAGACAATAGCTGCAGGAAAAAGGGCAGCCTCTACTGGTTTCATAATACAGAATTTTATTTTCAAATCTCGATAAATCCTGATAAACAAAAGGTAAATCATCCATGGACATAAGTGGTCTGACCGGATTTTGATGAAGCCGCCCACACTCGTCACGGTAAATAATACCTGAAATATCACGATAATCATTGTTGTATTCTTTCCATATCTTCACCAGCTCATAAAAAGTCACTTCGCCTTCCCCTTGGATAATCCCCTCCAGAAAAGAATTTTCTTCCAAGACTTTCCTACTGTCATAACTTACCTCGGGTCCTCCCAGCCAAATATGTACTTTGGGAGCAACCTTATACAATTCCTTTGCAATGGTTAGAATTTCGTGAACATTCCAAATATAACAAGAAAAGGCAACGACTGCTGCCTTTTCCTGGTACAAGGACTGCAGAATCAAATCTAAGTTGTGATTGATGGTATACTCTTTTACAACAAGCTCCACCTGTTCTGCATTCTTTGATTTCTCCTGTTTCCCTTTAATAAAATCTCTATTCAGTTGTTCCTTTGCATAAGCTTGCAAATCATACACTGCCAGATTTGAGTGTACATATTTCGCATTTAATGCTGCCAGAACAATTTTCATCCGTTTCTCCTTCCAAAAGACAATTTTACAAGTCTTTCCCCATGTCTCATGCCTTTCCCGCAAGATAATTAATAAACTGCTGTGCGGTACGTCCGGAGATGCCTCCGTGTGAAAGCTCCCATTTATTTGCTTCTGCACAAAGCTCCGCCTCCGTCAATGTAATAGAAGGCTCTCTCTTTGCCAATTCCGTCACAATATAGAAATATTCCTTCTGGTTCGGTCTTGAGAAGTTAATGGTAACACCAAAACGGTTTACCAGCGAAAGCTTCTCCTGCATCGTGTCGGAGCGGTGCAGCTCGCCGCCGTCGCCGTGTTCCATATCATTCCGGTCATTCCATGTTTCCTTAATCAGATGCCGCCGGTTAGAGGTCGCATATATCAATACGTTATCTGGTTTCGTTTCCACACCGCCCTCAATAACCGCTTTTAAAAACTTATACTCTATTTCAAATTCCTCAAAGGACAAATCATCCATATAAATGATAAATTTATAATTACGATTCTTTACCATGGAAATCACCGTAGACAAATCCTTAAACTGGTGCTTGTAAATTTCAATCATACGAAGCCCTCTGTCATAATATTCATTGATAATTGCCTTGATACAGGTAGATTTACCGGTACCGGAATCACCGAACAGCAGACAGTTGTTAGCCGGTCTCCCCTCCACAAAAGCTTCCGTATTATCAATCAGTTTCTTTTTCTGAATTTCATAGCCGACCAAATCCTTTAACAGTACAGTCTCTGTGTTGTTAATTGGATAAATATCCACACCCCCTGTTATGTAATCCCCGCTGTCACTGTTTCCGGAAAATTCTGCAGACCGGATACGAAATGCCTTGTTCAGACCAAACATACCCACACCATAGTCTGCATAAAATTTCGTCACTTCCTGGAAAAACCCCTCTTCATCATCGCATTTTTCCAATCTTTTTGATAAGGCGCGCACTTTTGAGGACACATTATAGTTATACATCCGTTCCTTTTTCCCAATTGCCTTATAATTGGAAATCGTGGAAAAACAATCAATATCTAACTCTCTCTCAATTTCATAAAAATTGTAATCAAATAATGCCTTAAAATTCTTAAAATCATTTTTGGCAAAATGATTGACACTGCCATCATTGGCTCCCACCTTCTCACTGGTAAGGGTAAAGGAATTCTCATTCGTCATCAACAAAAAGGTCAGATAGTTATGCCATAAATTGTCATCAAACCCATAATCCGTCGCCAAATCTAACAATCTCTTAATCTCGCCATAAATCCGGGTAATGAGACTTTCCCTGCTGATATGCTTCTTGTCCTTCATTTCCTCCAGCTTTGATGCACTAAATGCTGAAGAATTTCCTAAGACATTTTCTTTGTACCAGTCAAAATCTTCAAAAATCTCTGCCAGTTTTTTTAAGATGCTGTTTTCTCCTAAGTCTCTGTAAACAATCAATTTTGATACATACTTGTACATATCCACTTTTCCTTCTTTCTATTCCCTAATGGATTTTATTCCATTGCAAACATCTCTACTCCATAATCTCCCCGGTCTCCATATTCAGCTTCCGTACATTAATACCATTCACTTCCACACTGTCATTGACCTCAATCATGATATACTGTCTGCCGTCAATCACTTTGGTTTCCACCAAATCCGTACGTTCCGGCTTCACCTTAATGACTACATCCGGCATCTTAATATCAAAGCTTCTGGTGCTTGCCACCGTTGCTGCTGCAAACTTCGGCTTTTCCTCATCACAGACAATACTGTCAAAGGCGGTATCAAAGTTTTCCAGTGCCGCTTCCTTCACCCCGCTGTCCGCCAACAGCTTCTTCATCTCCATTTTGTCAAGCTCCGGCGGCTGCGGCGCATCCTTTCTTGCCTCCACATATTCATTCAAATTCTCATGAATCGTCTTCACCATTTCAAAATCACACTGCTCACCAAGAGAATTTTCAATAATATCCTGAAATGTCTCCTGCTGTGCCTTAAAGGAAAGCGGTGTCCCACATCCCAAAGTCTGGTCAATAAAATCCTCCTGCATCATTTCAGAGTTCTTCGTATAATAAAGCAATCCATGTATGTCCATATTCCGGTCGTTAAACGCCGGGAACAAAAATCCATGCACCGGCGGTGAAACCACCCAGTCTCTTATACGGCTCTCAATACTGTTATTCTTCTCATTATAGCAAAGTCCTGCGTCGGTAAGCTTTACCGGACAGATACTGCAAAGTATATAATCATACACATAATCCGAAGCATCCTCATTTTCAATCCCATCTGTGGTCTGCCCCGGTACATCATAGGCTGCGTATACCAGAATAATATAATAATTCTCACCATAATTATATGTACGGATTACCTTATCATAAAATTCTTCCACCAGGGTATTGTCCTCCAGCTTGGAGCTCTTAAGGCGCAAAAGAAATTCCTGTGTGCCTCCTTCCTTCTCCTGTTCATTGGGAAATTCCATATTCAGAAGATTCTTCCCAAGGGTTCCGGAAAGCGTATTCTTAAATATGGTAAAATACTTAAAGTTCTCCTCCTCTGTCAGAGTCAGGAAGGTCTGTGCCAGTTCTGTCTTCTTATTCTTCTCCCCATCCACATAGCAACCACAAATTCTTGTTATCGTACAGTGTTCCGGTGTAAATTGCTTCTTTATTTCATTAATTTCCTTCTTATTCATGCTTCATCCTTCGCTTTCTTTTACAATCAAACCTTTAAAGATTATATGTTATTTTCAAAAAATTATCAACTCCATTTAAGTCAGTAAAAATACATTCACTTGTTCCCATTTACAATTCATGGTATATTATAGTTACAGAAGTTGAGCGTTTTTGACAAAAAGGTAGCAAGATTATTAGATAAGAATGGGGGATTATCATGCGCAGAGAAAAAGCACAGACAAATTGGACGACGCAGTTGTCCGGCGAATTGGATGTACTGGCAAAGAAGTCATTTCAGGTTGGTCTATTTGGGGAAATTAAAAATGATACCATCCGGGAAAAAGCACCTGAGGTTGTGGAATCCATAAACAACCTGTTGAATTGTGCGAATTTGTTATTAAATCATGCCAGAGAAAATATGACGATGCTGAACCGGATGAATCACTCTGGAATGTGGTCAATGTATTTCGGGGAGGGACAGCAGATTAACCGGGTAATGTTTAGTGATGAATTCCGTGAAATTACAGGCTATACAGACCACAGTGAATTTGAAGATTCCATGGAGGCCTGGATGTCAAAGATTTATGAGCCGGATAAAGAAGGAGTCATGCAGGAGTTTCAGAATACTATCGAAGATACTACGGGGAAGAAAGTTTTTGATGTGGAGTACCGTTTCCAGACAAAGAACGAAGGACTTTGCTGGATGCGTATGGCGGGAGAAATTGTACGGCGGGGTGGTAAACCTTTTGAATTTATAGGTACAATCTCCAATATTACAGTTGCTCATAACAATGCCATAGAACTGGATCTTTCGACAAAAAAACATGATGCGATAGATTCCATACTGAACGAGGGCTCATGGAGTATGAACGTAATGGGGGGAGACATTAGAAATCCGGAAAATCAGTTCTGGTATTCGGAGCAGTTCAGAAGATTATTAGGTTTCCACAATGAGCAGGATTTTCCAAACTCTCCGGATTCCTATTCGGATTTAATTCATGAAACGGACAAAAAGAGGGTTATGGAAGAGATTTTCAATTTTGTAAATTCGGGAACACATCAGGAACCTTTGAAAGAAGAATTTCGTATTCGTCATGCGGATGGTAGTTACCGCTGGTTTCATATGACAGTTACAGCAGTATATGATTCTGCCAAAAAACCAATTGTGCTGGCAGCCACAGCTCTCGATGTAACGGAACAGAAACGGAGCCGGGAAATATTTGAGGCAGATATGGAAAAGAGTATTCAGAGTCTGGCAGGGGGACTGGCTGAAATAAGTTCGGTAGTGGCTGAAGCGACAACAGATGTACAAGGGTTAAATGAACAGCAGGACAGCATTACGAAAGCTGCGGCTTCCGTAAATGAAAAAGTAAACGAATCTCTTGAAATTATTTCTTTAATCCAGGGGATTGCCTCCCAAACCAATCTGCTTTCTCTGAATGCCTCAATTGAGGCAGCAAGGGCAGGGGAAGCCGGAAAAGGATTTGCCGTAGTGGCCAATGAAGTGGGCAAACTGGCAGTTTCTTGTAATGACACATCCGAACATATTTCACAGAGCTTAAATCAGATGCAAAAGGCAATTGAACATATCCTTTCCAGAATTGAAGGCATGGATAAGGCAGTCACATCCCAGTCTGCGCATATGGAAAAAATCAATCATATGACACAGGAATTAAATGTGCTCTGTGAGCAGGAAAAGCAGATTGCACGAACTGTATTTTCAGATTGACAAAAGACATGGGAACAGAGCTTGTTCTCCTTTACAATCCATGTGTATTGTAGTTACAGGGGATTTATTAATATTGCAGGAGGATTTCAAATGATAACCAAAATCAACCCATTTGCGCAAATTTATGAGGCATTTCGTGGATTTACAGAGCCCGGTGCTTTCTATCATTTACGCAGACAGTCAACCGGAAGTAAAATTGTTTATTCTCTCATTATAAGCATTTTAGCAGCGCTTATGATATGCGGATTCACAGTCTTTCAAATCATTACCAACAAAGATTTTAATAACGCATTAACGAATATGCCGGAATTTTCTTATCTGGATGGCGAATTCAATTGTGAAAAATCCTATTCCATTCCTTCAGACAGAAAATATTTAATTCTTGATTCTCAAGTGGACAAATGGGATATAGACATTCTTGCGCAACAGGTACAAGGTAATGCCCAAAAGGGCTACCAGGATTTTCAAACAGCCTTAGACGATTCCAGTATCAACGAAATTATGCTCATCAGCAAAACTAACCTGGTATCTTATAAAAAATATACAAATCAGTTTTCTGAAATGAGCTTAGCGGAATTATTTAATATTTTAAACATATCTGCATTTTCCAAGCAGACTATCATTGACGGCTACAAGGGCTTTTCAATTAAAGTGGGCTTGCTTTGCGCTCTCTTTATATTTCCATATCAATTTGGCAAACTATTTCTTATGACATTACTGTTATCTCTTGTTGCCCTTATCATCAATGCTATCTGCGGTTCAAAGGAACAATTTTCTACTTTGTATTGGATTACTTTCTATATGCAAAGTATCATTTTGCTGATTAAAATTATTGGGGATGCTTTTCTCAGCTTTGGTGGATTTACATTAACAATTGCCTGTTTCCTGTTTTATATCTGTATGATGTACCGCACCTTAAAAAATGGGGAACCCGTTCAAAAACCAGTAACATCCTACAACACGAATGATGACTTGGACGATTTTCTACAGAACCCCACCACACCAGAACCAGTCCGTTCTCCATTTGACCCGCAGACTCCCGACACCACCAACTCCTATAATACAGATATATTTAATGATGCGAATACTAGCAGCCCTTCCTCGGATAATACATCCGGAACTGTTGATTCTGCAAAACCAGTGTCTGGATTATCCCTCAAACTAAAAGACGATTGATAACAATCATAGAGAAAGGAGACTGCTGCATTGTTATGCACAGTCTCCTATTCTTCAAAATACGACACATACTCCACCTTATACGGACTCCCTGGAAACAGATAATCAAATAAATCCACAAAATAATCATCTGTCATGCTCGCTATAAAGTCAACCACCATCTGGTTTGGTTCCGTCCTATTTAAATACTTATCATATCCATAGGTGGCAGTATTTTCTTTCACATAATCAATATGATGCTTATAAATAATCGAGCTGGTATCCCCCGCCTTCAAATCACTTAACAGCTGCTCGTACATCAAATGAAACATCGGTCGAATCCTCTCTTCATAAATCCGGTCCACTGCTTCATTAAAATATATTTTTTCGTAATTCTCTTTCTTTGTCGCTTTAATGGCTTTGTAATACGCATCATCCATGACGATACAATCCTTGCCATAGCTATTCTCTACAATATTGACAATCAGGTTGTTAATAATCTCCGGATTACTTTTACCAAATGCCTGCTCATCAAAAATACTATCGTCTACGATTAAGTTTGCCCGTCTGGCATCCTGCCGGTCTTTACCCAGATAGGCAATCATATCACAAATCCGCACTACACAAGCTTCCAAGGTATACGGCACGAGACGGTCAATTGCCTTTTTATCCCCATAGCATTGTTCATATTTTATATCAAATGCCGCAAAATCCTCCATCTTTACCGGCCGGTACTCCTGCATGGCAAACTCTCCATTATGGCAGAGAATGCCGTCCAAGGTCTGCAGACTGACATTCCGGTTTAAAATCTCATCTAACACCCTGACACTATGTACATTATGATTAAAATACCTTCCTGTATGTTCCTGCAGACATTCACTTAAATAACGTTCTCCGGCATGACCAAATGGCGTATGTCCGATGTCATGCCCCAATGCAATGGCCTCAATTAATTCCGTATTCAACCCCAGCAGGGAACCTATATTTCTTGCAATTCTTGATACCAGCTGGACATGAAGCGCCCTTCTTGTAATATCATCATTTTTATAAAAGGAAAAAACCTGAGTCTTATCTGCATACCGGTTATAATACGGTGTATGCATGATTTTCTCACAATCCCTCACATATGCCGGACGTAACAATTTATTCCGATCCCAGTCCTGCTTCCTCCGGATAGCATCCTCATTCCTGGTACGGTATGGATTTTCATGCCCTTGCCGCCTGTCCTCTGAAATTCTCCGCTGTAATTCACTTGACAAATCATAATACTTCTTTTGTTCCATATCGAATATCTGTCCTATCTATTTTACATATTTACTGACAAAATCAAAGGTCTTCTTGTAATAATTCTCCGGCTCTGCATATCTGCAATCCTCATGTGTGCCTGCTGGCACCGTAAATACTTCATGCTCTGAGGCAATTGCCTTGTCTAACTGGGTCGTCATTTCCTCTGTGACATAGGTATCATTTTGCCCCCGAATCAACAGAATTGGTATATTGCTGTTCTTAACCTGTTTTACGGCGTCTGCCTCCTTCAAGCTGTAGCCAGCCCACACCTTCATTACCGGGTTTATCATATGCAATAATGGAAATACCGGCCATTTTTCATGCCGGGTCTTATATTCCTTTTTCACAACCTCCCAGGCATTTGTATATGCACCTTCTGCCACTATGGCTTTCACAGAGCTTTTAACCGGCTCTCCAGTAAGCATCAATGCAGTATCCGCCCCAATATCTATGCCATGAATAACCACCTCAGCTGATGGATTATCCTTCAAAATCACATCTATCCAGTTAATCACATCCAGCCTGTCAAGCCAGCCCATGCCAAAGAAGGAGCCTTCACTCTCACCATGCGCCCTCAAATCCGGCATTAAAACATTATATCCCTTTTTCACATAATGCATGGCAATATCGTAAATATCTTCCATGCTCCCATTATACCCATGGAGAATAACCACCCATTTGCTACTCGTTTCATCAGCAACTATTTTTCTGGCAACCAGAATACTTTTATCGTCTGCCTCCAATGTGAGTTTTTCTCTAGTAACGGTACTGAGCCATTCCTTAACTTTGTCATCCTCACTTGATTTGTTTGAAAGCGTATTGGAAGCCACTGTCATTCCTTCTGTGCACTGCCGGTTACCACTGCGCCCTCGTATCATTAAATCCCTGGAAAGAAAAAATCCTGCTACAGCAGTAACAATTGTAACTAGGACAATGACTTTAAAGAGTGTCCAGATTCCCTCAAAAAATGTACCAATCACCCTGCCAACTGTAACCTTGTCTTTCGGCTGTTCCGGATTTTTTATTACAATCGGTTCTTCCTCTATGAATTCCTCTATTTTTTTACCCTTTACACTGCTTTTTTTGTCTCCTGGCTCAAAGCCATTTTTCTTGCTGTTCCCAGTTGCCGGCACATTGCCTTTCGCCATCGCATTATTTTGTGCCGTCAGCTTCTCTTTACCGGCTTTATTCACAGGCTTCTTATCTACAGCCTTATTGTCTTGCCTGCTGCCTTTCCCGGCAGGCTTCTCATTCTTCATCCCTGAGTCTTTCCTTACAGATTTCTCATCCTTTTTACTATTCTTTTCCGTAGCCCTTGGAGTTTTCTCGCTGCCTGCATTTTTTTCAGTCTTTTTATCATTTATTTTCTTAGGATTATTACTGTCCGATGTATTTTTCTGCTCTGCAAGCTTTTCTGCCGCACTTTTCAGCACTTGATTGACTTCCTCATCCGTAATCTTCCGATTGGGATTCCGGGGTATATTTTTAACCATTTCCCCCTGTTTTTTCTCTTCGTCCCTCATAAAAGAACCTCCTCATTATTCCGATTATTGCCTATGTAAAATCGTAAGACTCTGTCGTGCCTCATCTATGGGAATCTGACCTGGTGCTGACGTTCTGCCAACTGTTGCAAATGTCAATGCTGAGCCAAAGAGTTCTCCTGCTAGCCGGCTAACCATACCGATATCATTCATGGACATTGTAACAATCGGCTTTGTTCCACCAGCTTCGTGATAGGTAAGCGTTGCCGACAACAATGTAAGCACATCCCTTTCTTTTTGCGGCATAACCGCTATTTTCGGGATATCTGCTCCCTGTTCATCCATATATCTAAGTCTTGCAACGATATCCGTTTCATTCGGTGTCTTCTCAAAATCATGGTTACTGCCAACCACAAATACACCGTTATTATGGGCAATTCCACAAACGGAAGCAAGCAAGCCATCCTGCATAAATGCTTCCACATCAATCAAATCAATATAACCACTTGCACAGGCTGCCGCACAAAGTGCTTTGTAATCCTCACAGGTAATGCTTCTCCTGCCGCCTTCCGGCTCACTTCTAAATGTGAACAATAGCACGGTTTCACCAATTATCTGTCTCAGCTTCCCCAACATATGTAAAACCTGTTCTATATCACTGACATCCTGAAACCAATCTATTCGGAGTTCTATGCAATCGGGCTGCTTCTGTAAGATATCCTGTGCCTGTGTTAATATTTCCGGCTCCGTATTACCCACAATCGGCACACATATCTTAGGTATCCCTTTTCCAAATTCAATTCCTCTGATTTTAATACCTGTTACCTGCATCCCTATTCTTCCCGCATTTTTAAATGTCTTGATTCCAGTTGTTTCACCGCATTGTCTAGCTGTTCTCGCATAGATTCTGTTATATTAGTTGTTTCCCCATAATTCAGATAAGCTAAGATTGTAAGCATTTCTGATTCACTGTCAACAAAATATCCGGTTCCCTCCTGCTCCATATTACCAACATTTTTTACCAATTCTAACATTTTGTTGGGCATCATTCTGTAATCCCATGGTCCTACTGTTCTCTCTAACATGTCTTCCCTCCTGATTCGTCTAATCATCCAAGATAAGTATACAATAAGAAACTCTTTTTTGAAATACCTATTCTTTACCAAAATTCTTAAAACTTTCTTATTATTTATCAATTCTCCTCTATTGGAAACTGAAGAAATATTCTACCTTTGGTCAGAAACTATGACCACCGCCACCTCCGCCTCCAGAGCCACCGCCTCCAGAACCGCCGCCTCCAGAGCTACTTGGACTGTACACCCGTTCAGAATGTGTTTGCTGTACTTGAAAGTCCAATATATGTTGTCTTGCAGTTAACCCTGTCAACACTTCCGCATCAGAGGGCTTTTTGGTTGTTGCGCATTGCCGCACAATAAAATAACAAATTATTAATGCAAAGGAAAAGGCTAGCAAGGCATTACTCCCATACTTCATGGGCTGGGAAATCCTTCCGCCCTCTAACAGTGTCAACTCTTGTGAAAAAGCTGTCACAGCACAGGTATAATAATCTCCATCGGAGGCATATTGGTAAGTATTATCTGTAATCGTATTCGCCCTTCCCTTTGTAATAGTTTGATATATCGCTCCATCACTGAATATGTAAATCATCCGATTCCTCATATCAATTAGAAATAGGGTTCCACTATTGTCCTTAAACTGATTATAATAATATTGTTGGGCATAGGCTGCCGCGGATGTATAATTACTGTCCGT
>ULOF01042967.1_pt1 | contig 16373 bp, 10 predicted proteins | sample 1952371 | NCBI WGS metagenome assembly ULOF01 (sample SAMEA4835597, study PRJEB28245) | human gut metagenome | biome: gut microbiome; material: fecal sample | place: Denmark | collected 2008 | reverse complement strand
ATACCGCCGAATGCTATATCGAACAACAACGGAACCATTCCTAAAATAGTAGTGGTCGCTGCCATAAGTACAGGTCTTGTTCTTGACACTGTAGCTTCTATGATGGCGGTATAAGGTGCGATTCCATTTCGGCGCTGTATATTTATTTCATCCAGTAACACAATCACATTTTTAATAATCATACCTAATAATCCCAGCCATCCGGCGATGGGGAAGAAGCCGAAATCGAATCCGGTGAGCAGCATACCTATGGCAACCCCGATAAGGGAAAGGGGAAGGATATACAGGATAATGACCGGTTGTCTGAAGTTACCGAATAATGCTACAAGAATTACAATGAGCATCAGAAAAGCCAAAGGAAAGAACTTGGCAATGGCCTGCATCGCTTCGCCTTGGTCTTTGTATTGGGCATCCCAGAAGAAGGTATATCCTTCGGGCAATTCTATTTCTTCTATCTCTTTTCGTATTTCTCCGTGTACTTCCGCCATGGTGTGTCCCGGTTTTACTCCACACATGGCTGCCATGGATAACTGACGGTTATAAGTACGTATTTGCGGAAATTCCCAAGTGGTTTCAATTTTTTCCGTTACTTGTGACAGAGGTGCCGAATGCTCCCCGTTCCAAACAGAGAAATCCCCTAAAGATCGCTCGTCTGTAATATGAACCCCTTCCGATTTTAGTAATACAGGTACTTTCTTTTCATTATCCCGATAAATTCCTACAGGAGTTCCATCACTGATAGACTTGACGGATTGCATCATTTGTGCTTTGGTGATACCTAGTGCTCCGGCTTTTACCGGATCGTAAACAGGGCGGATCATTAAACTCATGTTGCCCCATTCGTTGCGGGCGTCCGCTACTTTGGGATTGCGGCGCATGATTTCTATTGCTTTCCCTGCCAGTGAATCTAGTACAGCAGGATCCGGTCCTAGAAAACGGGCTTCGATGACGGCTTCTGTCAAAGGGCTAAGCTCGAATTTGTTCACTTTTATCAGGGGTTCGGGATATTTCTGGCGGATGGAGTCTTGCAGTAGCGCATGTAATTCCTTTGAATCTTTGGAGGTCTTGCATTTTACCAGTATTTGTGCATAATTGGATTGAGGACCGAAAGATACATTGGATAAATAATAGCGGGGTGGCGTGCGACCTATGTAGGTAGAAACCATTTCTGTTTCTTCGTGTCCGCGTATATAGTCTGCCAGACTGCTTGCCATGCGGTCTGTTTCGTTAATGTTTGTTCCTTCGGGCAGCCACATATCTACGGTAAAGTATTGTTTTTCCAGTGCGGGTACGAATACTTTAGGAATAAATTTGAAACTCCAGGCAGAGAGTATCAGCATAATGGCCAGTGAGCCGATGGTGACCGACCGGTGGCGGAGCACCCAATGTAAAGCATTGCGGAAACGGTTGTAATATTTTCCGTCGAACAGTGCCGCTTTCAGTTCCTCGGGACGTGGGCGGCGGACAAATTCCTGTATAAAGAAAGGTGTCTGTGTCAGTGCGAACACCCAGCTGAACATCAGGGATACTCCGATAACCACGACTAATGAGGATAACAGTTCACCTGTGATATGTGGTGAATAATAGATAGGAAGGAAAGTAAGAATAGCGATTACGGTTGCTGCCAACAAGGGCAGGGCGGTAGTCGAGCAAGCCTGCATGATGGCTACACGTTTCCGCATTCCACGCTCCATATTGATTAAAGCGGAGTCTGACACAACAATGGCATTGTCTACCAACATCCCCATGGCGATAATGATGGCGGCCAGTGACATTCGCTGGAGTGCGATGCCGCAAGCCATCATGACAATGAGAGTGGCGAAGATGGAAAAAATCAGTCCGCTACCTATCAGCGTGCCATTCTTGAACCCGATGAAAAATAATAGAATGGCTATAACAGTTAAAACGGAAATGATGAGATTCAAGACAAAGCCTTGATTGGCAACGGCTGATTCATATCCTTGATCGTAGATAGAGGTCAGTTCATATCCTTCAGGCATGGATTGGGATAATTCGTCAATGCGTTTTTTCACAGCTTCTGCCATATCCACTACATTTCCGGTGGGGACGGTGGAGATGGCAATACCTATGGCCGGATTACCGTCAATGCGCATCAGATTGCTGGCAGGTGTCTGATAACTTTCTTCTATTTGTGCAATGTCGGCAAGGCGGAAATGTTCACCGGAGCGTGATACGATAGTCAGGTTTCTTATATCATCTAATGAATAAAAATTTCCAGTGGATTCAATGCGCAGCCGATTTTGTCCGGCATCAATACCTCCGGCATCTACCACTTTGTTTTGTGCTTCGAAAGCGCGGGCTATATCCGAGGTCGTAATTCCGCTTTGTGCCATGACGGATGGGCTGACAGACACGTCAATGGTAGGTGTCTGTATTCCGTAGATTTCTATTTTAGCAACATCTTTTATTTTCAATAGTTCGTTTTTGATAATCTTGGCTTCGTCTTCCAGTTCCCGATAGGTATGGCTCTTTCCAGTCAGTCCATAGAAAACTCCCAATACATCTCCAAAATCATCGTTAACAACAGATGGACCTGCTCCGGCGGGAAGTTTGCTTTGTACATCATTTACTTTACGGCGTAATTTGTCCCAAAGTTGTTGCATTTCGTCTGCTCGGATTTCCTTTTTTACATAAACGGTTATTTTTGAAAGTCCTGTTCGGTTTTCTGTTTTCAGATAATAAAGTTCACCAAGAGATTGGATGGATTCTTCCAGAACATCTGTTACTTGAGATTGTACCTCGGAGGGGGATGCTCCGGGATACGGAGTCAGTACGAGTGCTTGTTTGATGGTAAAGGGGGCGTCTTCCAGTTTTCCCATTTTGATATAGGAGAACAGCCCACCGGCCAATATCAATACCAACAGCAAGATAGTGACTGCTTTCTTCTGTAGAAAATATTTTACGAGTTTCATGATTGTTTATTTCTGTGATATTATTCGTTTTCTACACTTATTTTCATTCCATCCGATAGGAAGCGGAGCCCACTGTTTGCTACAGTTTCATCAGGATACAAGCCTTCGGTGATAGATACATAACCGTTTGGCAATAGATCCCCTTTCTTTACTTTTCTCTTAGTTACTTGTTGGGTTTTGGAATTTACTACCCATAAATAATCTCCTTCTGTAGGGCGATGGCAAAGGGCTGTTTGAGGGATGGCTGCTCCTTGGGAAAGAGTTGAAACGGAATGGGTATTTAGGCTTGCTTTACCAGACATACCTGCCAGTAATTTCCCTTCTTTATTGGGAAGTAGAGCGGTCAGCAGATAAGAGAGGTTATTGCGGGTAGTCCCTTTGGAAATTTCCATTATCTTAGCATTATATACTTTATCGGGTTGGGCGTCAAATCGTACTTGTATTGTATCTAGTGCTTGCGCTGCACGGGCAATGTCTTGAGTGACATAAATCTCCAGTTTAAGTTGGTCTATATCAATAAAAGAAATGATGGGCTGGGTTGCTTTCACGTCTTGAAATTTCTCTATATATACTTCACCCACATAACCATTGAATGGAGCGATAAGGCGTGTGTCTTCCAGTTCATAGGAAGCTGTATTGAAAGTTGTTTTTGCAGTGATATAGTCTGCTTTTGCTTTTTCATAAGTACTTGCAGAAACATTTCCTTTGTCGTATAACTTTTGTATACGTTCGAATTCCGCTTTTGCCTGATGGTAGATTGCTTCGGCACGTTCTTTACGGATGCGGAAATCGCGCGGATCTATTTCGGCTATGATGCTGCCTTGTTGGTATCGGTTACCTGCGTATACATCGAAACGGTCGATGGGACCGCCTACTCGGAAAGATAACTCGGAAGTGCGAAAAGGTCGGGCAATAAAAGAGAATTCTTTGTCACCCTGATGTGAAACTGGAACAGCTTGTGTTGTTTTTACAATAAGGTCTTGTTTTTTATCATTGCCTTCGGCAGCACAGGAAGAAAGTAGTGCGGCAAGGCTTAATAATAGCATGGAATGTACGTTTATCTTCATATTTTGTCTTTTAAGTTTGAGACAAAAATAAAGATTGAAGGGAGAACAGATGGGGAAGAAAATGCTGAAGCCGGAAAAAGAAGACCGGAAAAAGGGAAAATGCATCCTGAATAATTTTATCAATGAAGTAAAAAAAGATTTATTCAGGCAACTTTTTATACAGAATAGCTGTTTTTATCAGTAAGATGATTAACTATAAACTCTAAAGAATAAAGCGTATGTATTTTATTTGGTACATTATTATCGGAATTATTGCTGGTTTTGTTGCCGGTAAGTTGATGAGAGGGGGAGGTTTCGGTCTCTTTATTAATTTATTGGTTGGTATTGTTGGTGGTGTCCTGGGCGGCTGGGTATTCAGTTTGTTTGGTATTGCAGCAACTGGTATTATTGGCAGTCTTGTTACCTCTATTGTGGGAGCTATATTATTGTTGTGGATTGTTTCTTTGCTCAAGAGGTCTGATATTTCTTGAATTATAAGAGTAAAAAAGAACCGTCCTGACGACACGCTTGCCGGGGGCGGTTCCTAACCAAACAAATCAAAAAATATAAGTATATTAACTAATTGCTTCCACCTCCTAAGGCACGGTAAAGCATGATATGCAGTTTACAAGATTCCACATTCAGAGCGATACGTTCCAATTCACAATCCAGGAAACGTTCATCGGCCGACAGTACATCCAGATAGCCTGCGAATCCTACTTTAAACATTTCATTTGCATTATAAATAGATCGATGATGGATACGGCTTTCTTCTTCTTTCAACTTTTTGCGCTGGTGCATTTGCGATGATGCAGTAATGAGGTTTAATACTTCTTCATAGGCTTTTAATACCGTATCGTGATATCCTAACAAAGCGATGCGTTGCTGGCTTTTCGCATCATTCCATAATGCACGTATAGTATTTTGTTTGAATATAGGTGCTGTGATACCTGCACCGAGATTGTAAACCAGGGATGCAGGAGCAGTAAACCATTTATCCAGATCAAATGCGTTAAAACCTCCGTTTCCTCCAATCACGATGGATGGGAAGAAAGCTTTTCGCGCTGCAGATACGTCGGATTTACTAGCTAATAACTCCAGTTCGGCAGCCTTTATATCCGGGCGATATTGCAAAAGTTGTGACGGGATTCCTGCATCTGTGGGAAACTCATAACTACATGCAGTTTCAAATGACACTCGTTTCACCTTGAAAGGCAGTCGTCCTAATAAGGTGGCGATGGCACGTTCCTTTTCACTTATTTGCTGTTCGTTTGCAAGCAGCATTTCTTCCAATTTAAGGCGTCGTGACCGGAATTGGTCTACAGAAAGTCGGGTTACTTCACCTTCTTTCATCAGTTCATCGGTTAAATTATAAGCATCTCTGGCTGTTAGGATGGCTTCGCGTAGCACATATCGCTGTTTATCCAGTCCTATTAATTCAAAATAGTGTGTACCTACTTCTGATATCAATAAGGTGCGTGCCAGACGCATAGCTTCTACAGACTGCATCCAGCGGGATACGGCCGATCGTTTTTTATCGGTTAGCTTACCCCATATGTCAGCTTCCCATTGAAAATTGAGTCCTAGGTTGAAATTCCGGTAGGGATCTGGAATATGTTTGTCTTTTTCTAAATCGGGAGTGTTGGTGGTGCTGTTACCAACTCCGTCCATAGTGTACTCGCCAAAACGTTGTACTCCACCATCAATGCCTAATGAAAGATCGGGCAGCAGCGCTCCTTTTCCTACTCGAACTTGTGAACGGGCAATGGATATCCGTTCTATAGTTTGAAGGAATGAATGATTGTTATTTAACGCTTCGGCTATATAACTTTGCAATAACGTATCTGGAAAAAATGTTTTCCATGACATGGAAGAGATAGTAGTGCTGTCCGTTTCCCTATCCATATAGAACTCGGGTAACTCTATCTTTTCTGTCGGAGTAAGGGAAGGGGCTTTGCAACTTACCATAATCAGACAGAAAGCTCCTATTATTAAACCTGTTTTGTTTATATTGTTATTTTTCATCTTCTTCATCATAGCTGACTTTATTACGGTTAAGATGTGCAGACCAACTCTCGAAAACAAGGTAAAGTCCAGGTACAAGGAAGATTCCTACGAATGTACCGATAAACATACCTCCGGCGGCAGCTGTTCCGATGGAACGGTTGCCCAAAGCACCGGCTCCGCTTGCCATTACCAACGGGATTAGTCCGCATATAAATGCAAAGGATGTCATCAGGATGGGGCGCAGACGGCTTACGGAACCTCTAACGGCAGCATCAAAGATGCTCATTCCCTGTTTGCGGTACTGGTTGGCCATTTCCACAATAAGAATGGCATTTTTGCCTAGCAGACCAATCAACATTACCAAGGCTACCTGGGCATAAATATTATTTTCCAAGCCTGCCAGTTGCAGGAAAAAATAAGAACCGAAGATACCTGCCGGCAATGAAAGTATGACGGGAAAAGGCAGTAACAGACTCTCGTATTGTGCTGCCAGCAACAAATAAACAAACAGCAGGCAGATACCGAAAATAAGAACGGTTTGTCCACCCGAATCTTTCTCTTCACGAGTAACTCCTGACCATTCTATATCATAACCGCGAGGTAATGTCTCTTTGGCAATTTGTTCCACTGCTTCGATAACCTCTCCTGAACTGACTCCTTCGGCAGGTTCACCTGTAATCAAGGCCGAGGTGAACATATTGTAGCGTGTAATCTGGTTAGGACCGAATATACGGTCCATCGTCATAAAGTTAGAGTAGGGTACCATATTCCCGTCCTTGTTCTTGGCATAGAACTTATACAGATCTTCAGGATTCATACGATACTCTGGAGAAGCCTGTAACATCACCTTATACATTTGTCCGAAACGAATAAAGTTGGATGAGTAGAAACTGCCGATATAGGATTGGAGTGTTTCCATGGATTCATTTAGATTTACTCCTAATTTAGCTGCTTTAGCAATATCCACTTTCAGCAGATATTGTGGAAAATTAGGATTGAATCCTGAGGTTGCTCCCACAATGCGCGGATCTTCATTCAGTTTTTCTACTAATGTATTGGCAACATCGGCAAATTCTGCAAAGCTGCCTGCTGTTTTATCTTGTAAACGAAGTTCGAAGCCGCTGGCATTACCGAATCCCGGAACTGTAGGAGGCAGGAAGAACTGAATATCCGCATCTTTGATATGCGAGGTGCGGTCTTTGTATATCTCTATAAGTTCGGCTGCTGTTTGATCGCGTTCACTCCACGGGGTGAGATTAATCATACCCATACCGAAATTGGCACCTTCCGTTTCAGTCATCAAACTATAACCTGCTAATGTGGAGATGCTTTCAATTTCTTTGAAAGGAAGCAATGCAGCTTGTACAGCGTTCAAGGCTTTTTCGCTGCGTTCCAATGTTGCTCCCGGAGGCGCATCTACATTGACATAAATCATACCTTGGTCTTCATTGGGAATAAAGCCTGAAGGAAGTACCTGGCTCATGCCGAAAGTGGCAAGGAAGAAAATAATCAGTGTGGCATAAGTGATTATTTTCCGGCTCAAATACTTGTGTAATCCGATATTGTATTTCTTTTCAAAGCGGTCGTACCGGCGGTTGAAAAAAATAAAGAAACGACGTAGCCATCCTGCTTTTTTCTTCTTTTTTCCATCAGCGGGTTTCAGTAACAAAGCACATAGGGCAGGCGAGAGGGTCAATGCGTTTATTCCTGAGATAACAATGGCTACCGCCAGTGTCAATGAGAATTGCCGATAGAAAATACCTACAGTTCCCTGCATGAAGCCCACCGGAACAAAGACTGCCGACATGACTAGCGTGATGGCAATAATGGCTCCACCGATTTCATTAATAGCTGCTACAGATGCTTTATAAGGAGAGAGTTTCTCATGATGCATCTTTACATGGACAGCCTCTACGACGACTATTGCGTTGTCTACTACAATACCTATTGCGAGCACAAGGGCGAATAAGGTCAACATATTTATGGAGAAGCCCAGCATTTCCATAAAAAAGAATGTACCGACCAATGAAACTGGTACGGCGATAGCCGGAATTAAGGTGGAACGGAAATCTTGTAAAAATATATACACCACAATAAATACCAGTATGAATGCTTCGAGCAGTGTCTTCAGCACTGACTTGTATGGAGGCGTCAAGAAAGCGTGATACGTCATAGGAGATATTGTAATCCATGCCAGGCGCAAAACTGCTTTCTTTGATTTCTGCCATTTTGGTTTTAATATTTTGGATGACTTCCCTTGCATTGGAGCCAGGGCGTTGTTTGATCATAATAGATGCCGATGGCCTTCCGTCGGTCATAGAGGTCATGTTATAATCTTCAGAATCGAATTCAATAGTGGCAACGTCTTTCAGACGTAGCAGTGAACCATCGGGAAGAGCTTTCAATACAATCTCTCCATATTCTTCTGCTGTGCTGAACTTTCCGGTATATTGTAATACATATTGCAGTTGTTGGGGTAATTTGTCTGAACTGATACCTGTCTTGCCGGGTGCTGCTTCTATGTTTTGATTACGGATGGCTTCAGTTACATCTTGAGGTACCATGTTGTAGGCGGCCAGCCGATTAGGATTCAACCATACACGCATGGCATAATCACGGCTACCCATGATTTCTACCAAGCCTACACCGTCAATACGTTTTAATTCGCGCAAAATATTGATATCGGCAAAGTTATAAACAAACTTTTCGGTATGTGCACTGTCCGTACTCATGATGTTCAAGTACATCAACATACTGTTTACTTCTTTTTCTGTAATAACTCCGGCACGGATTACTTCTTCAGGCAATTCGTCTAGTACGGTAGTCACACGGTTCTGTACATTTACGGCAGCTACGTCCGGATCGGTTCCCACTTTAAAATAGATAGTAGTAAGGGACATACCGTCGTTGGTACAAACAGTGGTCATGTAGGTCATGCCGGGTACTCCGTTGATGGCACGCTCTAACGGGGTGGCGACTGTTTTAGACATCACATCGGCACTAGCCCCGGTGTATCGGGCGGTTACCGTTACAGATGGGGGTACGATATCGGGAAACTGAGTGATGGGCAGTGTCAAAATAGACAGTACGCCCAAGCAGACGATAATGACGGAGATTACTCCTGAAAGTATCGGTCTTTTTATAAATAGCTTAAACATAAACTGTCCGTTTTATTTTACGATAGGTTGTTTTAATTCAACTTCTTTTCTGATTGCTTCCATATCAATGGTATCAGTCTTGATGGTAATGCCATCCTTCATCATTTGCACTCCCTCGTATACGATGGCAGTGTTAGGAGAGAAGTCTTGTGTCACATAGTAATTATTATAGCGTTCCAGCGGTTGGAAGCTGCGTACTTTTACTACACTGGCACTATCAACGGTATATACATAGGTGAAATCTTGAATTTCGAATGTTGATTTCTGGGGAACTAGGCAGATGTTGTCCATTTGGGTCATCATACGTACTTTTCCAGTCACTCCATGTTTCAGCAGTCCGTCCGGGTTCGGAAAACGGACACGGAAGGCAATGGAGCCGGTTCCTCGTTCAAAGTCACCTTCTACAGTTTCTAATGTGCCTTTGTGGGAGTAGATGGAACCGTCTGACAAAATCAGTTCCACATTATTTTCTTCGTGCTGTTTTTGTCCGCTAAGTTGTTGGCGCTTGTATTCCAGATACTCGCTTTCGTTCACTTTATAGTAAGCAAAGATCTCGGAAATATCACTTACGGTAGTCAGTAAGCTTTGCGGATTTACCAGACTTCCCGTCTTATAAGGAATACGGTCTATGTAGCCGTCAAAAGGGGCAGTGATAGTGGTGTAAGAATAATCCATCTGTGAACGTTGCATTTGTGCTTTTGCCTGTTCCACTTTCATTTGGGCTACTTCTTTTTCTTTATTGGCTTGGTCGAGTCGGATTTTTGATAAGATTTGTTTGTCAACCAGCCGGCCTATTCTTTCGGCTTCATAATTTGCCATTTCATATTGTGCCTGTGCTTGTTTGTAATTGGCTTGCGCCTCTTTTACCGTTTCGCTATATTGGTCGGAACTGAGTTGGAATAGGGGCTGTCCTTTTTTGACTTTCTGTCCTTCGTCTACATATATTTGTTGAACAAATCCTTCCACTTTGGGCTTAATTTCTACAAACTGTATAGCTTGCACATCAGCTACATATGAGCGTGGAAACTCAATGGTTGTGGGGTGAAGAATGGTGATGGGAATGAATTCTTTGTGATGTTCCTGCTTGTTGTCCGATTGACCACAAGAGCATAGCAATCCTGTGCATGTACACAGGACCGCAATTTTCTGAAAATTACTCTTCATGAAATTACGAATACAATTTAAAAAGATTAATAATTGAGTTTGAGTAAATAAAAGATCCGGCTTGCATTCAAATCTTTCAGAATACAAGGCCAATATGTATGAATATGCTTTAATGTGACATATTAAATGCGGTACACACAAAAGATAATGTGATGATGTACCACTTTCCCCGGATTTTCACTGACAGGTGTGTAACTTTGTACCGGAACTTGGGGAATAGCAAAAAGATTGACCAGCATGTCGATAGTGCAGGGTAAAAAACGACTGTTTGGCAGTTGTGCACGTCCCGACTGGAAATAATAAGTTTCTTCTCCTCTGTTTTCTTCATTGTTGTCAGAAGGCAGGGTGGGTTGTTCCATCGTTTCTACCATAGCCAGATTGGCATCAATCAGTGGAGCGCATACATCAAATTGTACGAGTAATAACATAATTACGCATACTATTCTTACCACATATTTTTTGATACCGTTGAACATGAAAGATACTTTGTTTGTCAATTCGTTTGCAAATTTAATATAATTGAACACTGTTTTCAAACTAATCATCCAAAATTAGTGAGTTTTAATATATCCTTTCTCTTTTTTGGAACTACTATCCTTTATACTGACTGAAATCTGTTATTTTTGTACTCAGTATTTTAAATAATCAGATAATATTACTTATGTTACAACCCGAATTGAAATTTCGTCGAGATAAAATACGCTATTTGATGGCTCAACAAGGCATTGATGCTGCCCTGATAGCTTGTAATGTAAATTTGCTTTATACGTATGGTGAGATAGTGAACGGCTATCTTTATTTACCGCTTCATTCACCGGCACTTCTCTTTGTAAAACGTCCTAATAATATTGTGGGAGAATTTGTATTCCCTATTCGTAAACCTGAGCAGATAGTGGACTTGTTAAAAGAAAATGGTATACCTGTAGCTTCAAAGATAATGTTGGAAGGCGGGGAACTGCCTTATGCGGACTATATGCGTCTTGCATCTCTTTTTCCTGAATCGGAGGTAGTGGATGGAACTGCTATTATTCGTGAAGCGCGTAGCGTAAAGACTCCGCTGGAGATTGAACTTTTTCGTCGGTCGGCTGCTTTACATGCTCGAGCATATAGTAAGATTCCCGATGTATACCATCCGGGGATGACTGATCGTGAACTATCTGTTGAGGTGGAACGCCTGATGCGACTGGAAGGTTGTCTGGGAATATTCAGAGTATTTGGTCAGAGTATGGAGATATTTATGGGAAGTGTGTTGGCCGGAGATAATGCAGCTACTCCTTCGCCTTATGATTTTGCCTTAGGTGGTAAGGGATTGGACCCGTCTTTGCCCGGAGGAATGAATGGAACTTTGTTGAAAGAGGGGTATAGTGTAATGGTGGATATAGGGGGAAACTTTTACGGATATATGTGCGATATGAGTCGTGTGTTCTCCATTGGAAAATTAAATGATGAGGCTTATGCAGCTCATCAAGTCTGTCTTGAAGTGCAGGATAAGGTTGCCTCTATGACGGCGCCTGGTGTGGTGTGCGAGGATCTTTATAATGCGGCCATTGAGATCGTGACGAAAGCCGGATTTGCCGATCGTTTTATGGGGGTGTCCCAACAGGCACGTTTTATAGGACACGGCATCGGGTTGGAAATCAATGAGGCACCAGTGTTGGCTCCGCGTATCCGGAGGGAGTTGGAAGAGGGAATGGTGTTTGCCCTTGAACCTAAAATCGTATTGCCGGGAGTAGGACCGGTCGGCATTGAAAATTCTTGGGTAGTTACAGAAAACGGAGCCGGCAAACTGACCATTTGTAATGAGGAGATTATAGAGCTTTGATTCCTTGGATGTAAATATTGAAGCGGAAATATCAAAAAAACGAAAAATTTTATGGTTCTTGTTCTAGTGTCATTGGGGGCAAAGTGAAGAACTTGAATATAAAAAAGATCCCGAAACTTTTAGTTTCGGGATCTTACATGGTTTGAAGTATATTTTTTATTCCCACTCAATGGTCGCATTGGGTTTGGGCGACAGGTCATAGCATACGCGGTTCACATTCTTTACTTCTTTTAGAATACGGTCGGTAATTTTCATCAGAATGGACCAGTCTATCGGTTCGATAGTAGCTGTCATAGCATCTACGGTGTTGACAGCTCGGATAATAACAGGCCAGTCAAATGAACGGGCATTGTCACGCACGCCTACTGATTTGAAATCGGGTACTACGGTGAAATATTGCCATACTTTCTTGTCCAAGCCTGCCAGTTGGAATTCTTCACGCAAGATGGCGTCCGATTCGCGAACAGCTTCCAAGCGGTCACGAGTGATAGCCCCCAAACAGCGCACTCCCAAACCAGGACCAGGGAACGGCTGACGGTAGACCATGTCGTATGGTAAACCAAGTTCCACTCCGCAGGCACGGACTTCGTCTTTGAACAACTGGCGTAAAGGTTCTACTAATTCAAACTGTAAATCCTCGGGTAAGCCACCTACATTGTGATGGGATTTAACCATTTTGGCTGTTTTAGTACCACTTTCTACGATATCAGGATAAATTGTACCTTGTCCCAAAAAGTCGATTCCATTTAGCTTACGGGCTTCCTCTTCGAACACACGAATAAATTCACCACCGATAATCTTGCGTTTCTGCTCCGGATCAGTTACATTTTCCAGTTTACTCAGGAAACGGTCTGTAGCATCCACGTAAATCAAATTAGCGTTCAACTGATTTTTGAAAACTTCAATTACTGCTTCCGATTCACCTTTGCGCATTAATCCATGGTTCACATGTACGCAGACCAGATTATTGCCGATGGCTTTCAGCAACAGAGCTGCTACTACAGAACTGTCTACACCTCCGGAAAGTGCCAATAATACTTTCTTGTCGCCTACCTGGCGGCGGATCAATTCAATCTGGTCATTGACAAAGTTTGTCATATTCCAGTTAGCCTCTGCCTTGCAGGTATCAAAAACAAACGATTGTACAGCATTCTTTATTGCTTCCACATCATCCGTCAGTTGGGGAAGCTTCACTTCGCAACATGCTTTGTCATGACCGGCAGCCATTACGGGGATCCCTGCTTTGTAAATCTCGGGAAGCACGTCAATATCCACTCCGTCAATTACATGGTTGGGACCGCCATTGATAATGACACCCTTTACATTGGGCAATGCTGTCAGCTCAGCGGCTGTGATATCGTGCGGGTAAATTTCACTATATACACCCAAAGCACGAATGGCTCTGGCAAGCACGGTGTTTTCGGTGCTTCCCAAATCCAAGATAACAATCATATCTTGTTTCATTCCGTTATGTTGTTTTTAAGTTATTAGTTGGTTGTCTATTATTCCCACTCAATTGTGGCAGGCGGTTTGGACGAGATATCATAGCATACGCGGTTTACACCTTTTACTTTATTGATTATGTCGTTTGAAACCTTAGCCATAAATTCATAGGGAAGATGAGCCCAGTCGGCGGTCATGGCATCCGTACTAGTTACGGCACGTAGGGCAACGGCACGTTCGTATGTACGTTCGTCCCCCATTACTCCCACACTTTGTACGGGTAGCAAGATTACGCCTGCCTGCCATACTTGGTGGTAAAGGGATGTTTCGTTTCCGTCCGAGTCTTTCACTTTCCAGTCTCTCAATCCTTGGATATAGATATCATCGGCGTCTTGCAGAATACGTACTTTCTCAGGAGTGATATCACCCAAAATACGTACCGCAAGTCCTGGTCCGGGGAATGGATGGCGTGTAATCAGATGTTCCGGCATACCCAGTTCACGACCTACGTGGCGTACTTCATCCTTGAATAGCAGACGCAGAGGCTCGCATAGTTTCAAATTCATTTTTTCGGGCAGTCCACCTACGTTGTGATGACTTTTGATTACAGTGCCGGTGATACTTAATGACTCGATACAGTCAGGATAAATGGTACCTTGTGCCAGCCATTTCACATCTTTAATTTTATGAGCTTCTTCATCGAATACGTCAATAAAACCTTTGCCGATAATCTTACGCTTCTTCTCAGGTTCTTCCACACCTGCCAGTTCACTGAAGAATTTTTGGCTGGCATCCACTCCGATTACATTCAGTCCGAGACATTCATAATCATGGAGTACATTTTTGAATTCGTTCTTACGCAGCATGCCGTGATCTACAAAAATGCAGGTAAGATTCTTGCCTATCGCTTTATTTAATAATACGGCTGCCACAGATGAGTCTACTCCGCCACTCAGCCCCAGTACTACTTTGTCATTTCCCAGTTGCGCTTTCAGTTCGGCTACAGTCGTTTCAATGAAAGAGGCAGCACTCCAGTCCTGTTTCCCCCCGCAAATGTCGACTACAAAATTTTTCAGAAGCTGGGTTCCGTCTTCACTGTGGAACACTTCCGGGTGGAACTGTACTCCCCATACTTTCTCTTCCTTTATTTGATAAGCAGCGATGGCTACTTTATCTGTTGAAGCGATAATTTTGAAATTCTCCGGAATGGCGGTGATGGTATCTCCGTGGCTCATCCATACTTGTGAGTGTTCACGGACGTTCTTCAATAGTGGGTTCTCTTGGTCGAAAGTGGAAAGGTGTGCACGTCCGTATTCACGTGTGCCGGCCGGTTCCACTTTCCCACCGTTTGTATAAGACATGAACTGTGCACCATAGCAGATACCCAAAATAGGATACTTTCCGCGAATGTCACTCAAATCGACTTTAAAGGCGCTTTCATCATACACCGAGAAAGGGCTTCCCGAAAGGATAACGCCGATTATGGACGGATCATTGTGTGGAAATTTGTTGTAAGGCACAATCTCGCAATAAGTATTCAGTTCGCGAACGCGACGGGCTATGAGCTGTGTGGTTTGTGAACCGAAGTCGAGAATAATGATCTTTTCTTGCATATATATATTAAGATATGTAAATGATTTCGTGCCGCAAAGATACTCAGAAAAAATAAAAATCCGTCATGCTGTTGAGGCTTTTTATAATTGAATTGGAAAAACTTTGTTCTTCCTGCTTCCTTGTGGAAAAATATGCAAAAAAAAGATTGGAATGTTTAGGAAATGTCGGCTGGTATATAAATCACGGGCTGTCCGACAAGCATTTGAGGGCAGCCCGTTTTTTTGTGTGGATAATATTTTATTTTTTGCCAGCCTGTTCCTTCAACAAGTCACGGATTTCTGTAAGTAATACCTCTTCCTTGCTAGGGGCAGGTGGGGCGGCGGGAGCAGGAACTTCTTCTTTCTTGCGATTCAGCTTGGCAAGTAATCTTATAAATAAGAATATAGAAAAAGCAATGATGATAAAGTCGAAAGTAGCTTGTAGGAAGTTGCCATAATTCAACGTTACGGCAGCTTTTTCAACTCCATCCACTACTTCGGCCGGCTTTAATTGTAGTTTCAAATCTGTAAAGTTCACGCCACCTACCAGCAATCCGATGGGAGGCATGATGACATCGGCCACAATGGAAGATACTATTTTACCGAAGGCTCCGCCGATGATGACACCGACTGCCATGTCAATGACGTTTCCGCGCATTGCGAACGCCTTAAAATCTTGCAAGAAGCTGCTTTTTCCCATTTTTTTTTATTTTAATATGAATTTATGTGCGAATATAAAAACAAATTCTTATTTTTGCACCGCGTTTAGGAAATAAATACTAAACGTTTAACAACATTCCAACGTAGAGTGTTTAAAAGCTATATTATAAAACCTTTAAAATTTAAACAAAATGATTAAAGTAGGTATTAACGGATTTGGTCGTATCGGCCGTTTTGTATTCCGTGCAGCTCAGAAAAGAAACGATATTCAGATCGTAGGTATCAATGACCTTTGCCCGGTTGATTACTTAGCATATATGTTGAAGTATGACACTATGCACGGACAATTTGACGGTACTATCGAAGCTGACGTAGAAAATAGCAAATTGATCGTGAACGGCAATGCAATCCGCGTAACAGCTGAAAGAAATCCGGCTGACTTGAAGTGGGATGCAATCGGTGCTGAATACGTAGTTGAATCTACTGGTTTGTTCTTGACTAAAGAAAAAGCTCAGGCTCATATTGAAGCTGGTGCTAAATATGTAGTT
>ULOF01008298.1_pt1 | contig 16376 bp, 14 predicted proteins | sample 1952371 | NCBI WGS metagenome assembly ULOF01 (sample SAMEA4835597, study PRJEB28245) | human gut metagenome | biome: gut microbiome; material: fecal sample | place: Denmark | collected 2008 | reverse complement strand
GCGCTCGCTACGGTCGTCGCCTTGCGACTCCGAATATCACATGTTACCATTTATTATGAACTTTCTCTGCGAAACCGAGTTCGTTATCCAACTCTATAACCGTGCCGTCGTCGAGAACGCACTTGCCGGAGATATAACCGAACACTTGGTGAGGGATCATGCACATAACTTTGAGATCGAAGGGTTCGTAGCGATCGATGAGAGGATGGAAAGTGCAGTCGAGACGACCGTCGTCTGAAACGAATTTCCAGTCTTCCATATAGCGAGGCTCGCCCTCTTTGTCGCCGGGGATGATAAACTCGGTGCGACCGATTTTGTGCGATTTACCGTTATAGAAGAACATATCCTCGCTTGCGGCAGTGGTATCGCCGAATCCGTATCCGATATTCCAACCGAACGTCGAGCCGTCTTTGAGGCGAGTTTGCAAACTTCCCCAATACCAAGTATTGTCATACGTCCACACGCCGCGCCCCCAATCGAGAGTCGCGAGGCTGTCCGCGCCGTCGAATTTACACTCTTTATCGCCGAGGAAGAAACTTCCCTCCGCTCTCATACAATTGATTTTTTGGTTGAAATAGAAATGACCTTTTTTGTTGAACGGCGTAGCGATAACCATACTTTCTTCGGGAACGTCGGAGATGACGATATCCCACTTGACGTCCGTGCCGAACTTATCGGCGTTGGGGTACACGCCCGTAAGGTGACGTTTTTCGCCGTCGTTTTCAAACTTCATTTCGACCTTGCCGATTTTGAAGGAGCAATCACCCTTTTCGCTCGTACGAGGCATATTGAACTTGCCCATCGGGAAGAGGCAGATTGCAGAGTTGGTAAATTGGGCGGGGGTCACGAAGTCCATAACCGTAAGGCTCAACGCGCCGACGAAGCCCATATCGCTGATAGTGAGGCAAAGCGCGAACTCTTTGTTGGATATATAGTAATAATCCCACTCTTTAAGGCGAGTTTTCTTTGCGGTGATATTTTCGCGATTGTAGTTATAAAGCATCTTTTTGGCAAAGCCGGGTTCGGCGATATTGCCCTCTTGATTCAAAAGATCGGTAGTTTTTGTGATTTCGTGCTGCATAATTTACTCCCGTAAATAATTTTATAAAAGTATTTTAGCATATTTATTGCGCGAATACAATACGCAAAAGCGCAAAACCGCACGAAAATCAATCGATTTCTCTCACGTACGGCGCAGAGCGCATATTTTTCGGCACGGTGATTTGAGGGTTATATCTTTTAAGCACGGCGTAAGTGAGGAGCGAGCCGACGATACACCATCCCGTATCGGTAGGCAAAAACACAGCGCACCCCACGAGCCACGCCTTTTGAGCGGACATAGCCGTACCGACGTAAAAGTTGAGCATAAGGTACATATACGTCACGCCCACGGTATACACGATCGCCAACGAGCAGAGCGCGCCGAGCAGCAATCTCCACGTTTTAAGCTCGGCGTCATTTTTTATTCCTCTTGCCACGAAGCCTCCGACGGGCGCGGCGATCAAAAATCCGAGGATATACCCGAACGTCGGTTGCAACACGTACGCAAAACCGCCGCCTGCCGAAAACACGGGAATGCCTATAAGCCCCATAACGATATAAATAGCAACGCATATAAAGGAGTCGAGTCCGCCGAGCATAAGCGATGCAAACGTGCAAAACGCAAATTGCATAGACACCGGCACGATGCCGATAGGAAATTTCACGAACGCGCCCACGATAATCAGCGCAACGAAAATCGCGATTCGCACGAGCCTCAGCGTTCTGCTCACGGCTTTTGACGAGGATTTAGATACGGATTTTTGAGAATTCACCATCTTGCGCTCACCTCTCCGCCGTCAAGACGTTCGATGCCGCCGCCACTGTACTCAACGACCAGCCTGCACTCGCCGTCTATATCTTTGACGATAGCGTTTTCGTCGTTTTTACCCACTCTGCACACTACGATGTTTTTGCCGACAAGCATAGACGATTCCTTATACTCTTTTGCGATTGCCGCCTTGTCGAAATTTTCAAGATAAGCGCAAATATTGTCGATAGTCTTTGCAATCAAACGGTTAGCAACGTCGCAAACGCCCTCCCCGACCGCGCAAACCTTATCTTTTATGCTCTCTTCAAATCCGCCCTTGGGCTCGACGAGGTTGATTCCGATTCCGATGACGATTCTGTCGATAACCGACGATTTCTCGCTTGCCACCGCCTCGCAGAGAATCCCCGCGCATTTTTTGTCTTCGACGTACACGTCGTTCACCCACTTGATTTTTGCGTCTTTTTCGCATATCTCGCGGATAGCGTTCGCAGTCGCAAGAGCACAAATAGGCGTGATAAAGGGGATTTGGTTTTCTTTAGGTGCAACGACTGCACTAAAATATGCGCCGCAATCTTTTGGCGAGAAAAATCTGCGCTCGAATCTTCCTCTTCCGCCCGTCTGCTCTCTTGCGACGATAACGAACTTGGATTTTCCCGATTCCTTGATTCTCTCTTTTGCGGTGAGATTTGAAGATTTCAGCGTAGAAAAAACCTCGACGTCAAACGGCGAAGTCATATATTTTTTTATTCCCTTTTTCGTTGCCACGCTTTTCATCAACCGAATTGTAACACGACTTTCGCGCCGAGCGGTCGATTTTTAACAATAAATTTTTCTTAAAACGCAAAAACGAACACCATAGAGCAGATTATGCCCACGAGCATACTGACGGCAGGCACTCTGCCTTCTTCCATAAGAATAGATTGAGGCAAGATTTCGCAGAACGTCACGTATAGCATCGCGCCGCCGGCAAGCCCCATACAGATGCCGCTTGCAAGTTTGCTGATACCTCCCACGGCAAGACCGATCACTGCACCGAGCACCGTAGCCGCACCCGCCAACGCAGTGAGCAAAACGGTTTTCCAACCTTTCACGCCGCCGCTTGCGAGCGGAGCGGAAATAGCCATACCCTCGGGAATATTATGCACCGCAATGATTATAGCGATCAAAACTCCTGTTTGGGTATCGCTTGCGCCGGTTGCGCCGATAGCCATACCTTCGGGCAGATTATGCAGCGCGATTGCCAAAAGCATGATAACGCCTGCTTTCAGCAAGGATTTTTTATTGACCTCTTGGGTTTTGACGGTGCACTCACCTTCGGCGATAATAGCGTCGTTTGCCTCGATAACTTTCGTTTCGTGGTGCAATTCCTCGATGCTTCTATGTGTTTCGCGCATATTTTCTATGACGTCAAGCAGTTTATTCAGCCCGAAAATGACGAGCATACCGACCACGAGCGCAGAAACTGCAATGAGGATACCAGACTGTTCGATTGAATTTTCGATTTTTGAATAAGAAATCGCTTCCGGGAGCATCTCAAAAGTGACGACGCCAACCATGACGCCGCCTGCAAAACTAAGGACTCTACCCATAATTTTGTTGCCCCTATTTTTGAGCAACACGCCAATAACGCCGCCGAGTCCCGTGCCGACGATGCCGGCAACCAACGACAAAACCAAAATTAAAGTATTCATTTTATTCTCTCTCTGCGCATCAGTATACACTATACAAAAAACATTTGCCAACTATTACGGACACAAAATCGGGAAAATTCGACTCGTTTTTTTTCAGTTACGCATAATATAGGTATGAGAAAAGAAAAGGTCAATCGCGCGTTGGCATATATCGTGCTGTTTTTCGCGCTTACAGCGTCAATAACGTACGGAGGATTTTCAATGTCCCAAAAGGTATTTGCCGTAGACGAGGAGAGCGAGGCGTATCGCCTCGTAGCGCATTTTTCCACCTATTACGGTGACAGCAAGCAAAACAGAAAGGACAATATCGCGCTTGCGGCGCGCAAAATCGACGGACTCGTGCTTTATCCCGAAGACGAGTTTTCCTTCAACGACCTCGTGGGACGGCGCACCGTGGAAAACGGCTTCAAAACGGCGTACGTGATTCAGGACGGCGATTTCATCGAAGGCGTAGGCGGCGGCGTGTGTCAGGTATCCAGCACACTCTACAACTGCGCGTTGCTTGCAAATCTCGCAATAACTTGCGTCAGAGCGCATTCGCTGCCCGTAAGTTACGTTGCCCCGTCCTTTGACGCAATGGTATCGAGCGCAAGCGATTTACGCTTCGTCAACACGCTTTCCTCTCCGATAACGATTCGTATGAGCACCAACGGCAAGTACGTCCGTGCCGAAATCTACGGCGTGGACAAATTCGAGATAAAGCGCCGCTCGATGACGGTCTGCACGATACCTTTCGAGGTCGAATACCGTGACGACGACACGCTCGAAGTCGGCAAAGAAAGCGTGGACACCTACGGCAAAGAGGGCTTGAAATCCCAAGGCTATCTCGACTATTACAAAGACGGCAAACTCGAAAAATCCGTACTCATACGCACCGACAGTTATTCGCCGCAAAAACGCATAATTTTGCGAGGAAGCAAAATGTCACCGTTGACAGACGAGCAATAGAGGCGGTATAATTTACCTATCAATCAAGGAGCGACGATTATGGATTACAATCAGACTTATTCGCAATGGCTTCAAAGCGACGAACTCACCAAGGAAGAAAAAGCCCGTCTTACGTCTCTTTCTGAGGACGAGAAAAAGGAAATGTTTTTCTGCCCCTTGCAGTTCGGCACGGCAGGTATGCGCGGAGTGCTGGATTTAGGCACGAATCGTATGAACGTGTTCACCGTCAAACGCGCCACTCAAGGGCTTGCCCGCTACATAAAGACGCTTGGCAAAGAAGCGATGAATCGCGGCGTGGTCATCTCCTACGACACCCGCAGATATTCGAGCGAGTTTGCAATCAGGGTTGCAAAGGTGCTTGCCCATAGCGGCATAAACGCGTATCTTTTCAACGCCGTACACCCCGTGCCTATGTGCTCTTTCGCAATACGTCATCTCGGCGCGATCGCAGGCGTCATGATCACCGCCTCACACAATCCCAAAATTTACAACGGATACAAAGTCTACGGCGAGGACGGAGCGCAGATGTCTCCCGAATCGACGGATAAAGTGGTCGAATTTATCGACAAAACCCCGTATTTCGGCATAAAAGAAGCGCAAGTCGATCTCACTGCGGACAATATCAAAGGGCTTGACAACGTCAAAGTTCATCCACATATCACCGTCATCGGCGACAGCGTGGACAACGCCTATTTCGACACGATAAGCAAACTTTCTCTCTCTCCGGAAGCGGTTGAAAAGTTCGGCAAAAACGTCAAAATCGTCTACACTCCCGTCCACGGCAGCGGCTACGTTCCCGTCACGAGAATCCTCTCGAGAATGGGCATCACCGTCAACGTCGTCAAAGAGCAAGCGTGGCCCGACACGGAGTTTTCCACCGTCCGCGTGCCCAATCCCGAAGAGGCGGACACGTTGCGCCTGGGAGTCGAACTTGCCGACAAAATCGGCAGCGACGTAGTCATCGGCACAGACCCCGATGCAGACAGAATGGGCATTGCAATCCGCAACGACGATGGCAAATTCGTCCTTCTCAACGGCAATCAAATCGGCGTGCTTCTTGCAAATTACATATTCCTTCGCAAAAAGGAAACCTCCACGATGCCCTCAAACGGCGCTCTCGTCAAAACCATCGTCACCACCGAACTTGCGCGCGCCCTTGCAACGAGTTACGGCGTTACGACCTTCGACGTGCTCACGGGCTTCAAATTCATTGGTGAAAAAATCAAGGAATGGGAGCAAAGCGGCGAGTACACTTATCTCTTCGGTTTCGAGGAGAGTTACGGCTCGCTCGTAGGCACACACGCAAGAGATAAAGACGCAGTCGTCGCAAGCATGATGTTTGCCGAAATGGTATGCTATTTCGACTCCGTAGGCAAGCGCGTCTACGACGTGTTGCAAGGCATTTACAATCAATTCGGCTACTACGTCGAAAAAGCACGCTCCATCGCTTTCGGCGGACTTGACGGAATGCAAAAAATGGCGGATATCATGACTCAAATCCGTTCCTCGTCCTTCACCGAAATCGCAGGCACGAAAGTGCTTGCTCAAAGCGACCTCGTAACGCGCAAAAAGACTTATGCCGACGGCAAGATTGAAGATATCGAACTGCCCAAGACCAACGCTTTCAAACTTCACCTTGAAAACGGCGATTGGATTTGCGTCCGTCCAAGCGGCACCGAACCCAAACTCAAATTCTACGTCGCAACGAGCACCCCGACCGAATCCGCCTCTGAGAAGAAAGCAGAATCTTATCTTGCCTATATGGAAAATTTGGTCAGGTGATTGACCCGAAAAACCATACGAAAACCGTCGACGCCTCAACGAGCACCCCGACCGAATCCGTCTTTGAGAAGAAAGCAGAATCTTATCTTACCTATATGGAAAATTTGGTCAAGTGACTGACTCGAAAAACCATACGAAAACCGTCGACGCCTCAACGAAGCGCACTCTTTCATCGGTCAAAAATTAGTTTGCAAAATCTCAATAAAAAAACCGTCGTTTTCCGACGGTTTTTTTGCGGTTTTTTGCGTGTTTTTTGCATTTTTCAGTGCGGATTTTTGATATAAATATCGGATTTTTGATATGGATTTTTCTCGTTTTCCACGTCTTTCACCACCTCTTCGGCAATTCCCGACAAGTCGATTTCAACGAATTATTCTGGTTTTCGAGTCAATATTCTTTTGTTTCAACACCTTTTTCAAGGCGTTTTGGCAAGCCTTTGTCGGTCAATCAGCACCCTATCCACTGATATTTGCCAAGGTCAACGTAGCCGTTTTCGTCCACTTCAACGCCGTCCGCACGGAGCAGATTTGCTTGCACGTCCGCTCCTCCGAAGGCAAATGCAGGGGCGCATTTTCCAAAGCGATTTACCACTCTAAAGCACGGGATATGTTCGGGATCGGGGTTAAAATGCAGCGCATATCCCACCGCTCTCGAAGCGCGCGGCGAGCCGCAAAGCGCGGCTATTTGCCCATAGGTCGCCACCTTTCCGCTTGGTATTTTCTTGACCTGTCGATATACGACATCATAAAAACTCATAGTGCTTATATTGACAAAAACGGCGGTTTTTATTCGCATTGCGCCGATATAAACTGCCGTTTGTGTGTTTTATTGTTGTATTATGCCACGCTCTATAAGAAACTGTTCAAGCACTTCGGCGGCGTCTCCGCACATCTTTGCGCAAGGGCGCGTGCGATAGTATTCGGGAGTGCGAGCGTCGGGAGTCGGATTGGTGGTGGCTCTTGCACCGAGAATTTCACGACAGACGATAGAGCCGTTTATCTGTTTAAACCGTCTTGCAAGCTCTTGTATTCTGGCATAATGTTGCGCCTTTTTCGCTTGCGCGTCGGGCAAATCCGGATAGGAATAACCTTCGAGCAAGCCTTCCACGATAAACATGCCGCTCACCGCTCCGCACACTTCTCTGAGCCTTCCCATGCCGCCGCCAAAGGACGAGCAAAGCATAAGAACCCGTTTGCCTTCAAAGCCCGTGACATCCGAAAAGGCGAGCACCACCGCTTGCGCGCAGCTGTATCCGTCAATAAAATTCTTTTCTGCAATTTCGCGTCTTGTCATATCAGTTTTCGATTGCGTCAAGCGCAGGTTTGAGATATTTCTCGGCATCGATTTTTTCCACTTCGCCCGCGTCCACGGCTTGCGCGATTGCTCTGTCCATAGGCAACTTGCCAAGCACTGCAAGGTCGAAATCTTTTGCGATCTTGTCCACGTTGCCGCTGCCGAAGATGTCAATCTTCTTGCCGCAATCGGGGCATTCGATATAGCTCATGTTTTCAACAACGCCGTAGATGTGGATGTTCATTTTGTTTGCCATCTTCACTGCTTTCTCGACGATCATCGACACGAGGTCTTGCGGAGACGTGACGATGATTATTCCGTCAAGCTTGATAGATTGAAACACCGTGAGCGGCACGTCTCCCGTTCCCGGAGGCATGTCCACAAACATAAAGTCCACGTCGTCCCACACAACGTCCGTCCAGAACTGTTTCACCATGCCGGCAATGACCGGGCCGCGCCATATCACGGGATCGTTTTCGCTCTCGAGAAGAAGGTTGGACGACACCACTTTGATGCCGAACGCGCTTTGACGGGGATAAATTCCGTTTGCATCCGCTTCGATACCGCCGCTTATGCCAAAGGCTCTGGGAATGGACGGGCCTGTGATGTCCGCGTCCAAAATGGCAACCGATTTGCCTTGTTTTGCTTTGCCCACGGCAAGCAGTGACGTGACGAGAGATTTTCCGACGCCGCCCTTTCCGCTAACGATGCCTATAACTTTTTTGACGTTGGAAAGCGGATTTTGCTTTTCAAACGTTATTCTTGAACCGCAGTCCTTCGAGCAAGAACCGCAATCGTGAGTGCAATCGCTCATATATATAACTCCTTATGCAACGTCACCGCACATGTAATGCAACTCTGTTGCGAAATCTTTTTCTGCATTGATGATACCACTTCCTCGCCGTTATTAAAAGTCTTTTGCGAAACTTTGATGCGAAAATCATTTTCGTAAAGTTTTGCTCTTTTCTAGGAATAAAAGAATCGCATATTCGCAATAATTCTAAAAAACAAAAAAAAGGAGAAGCATATGAAACTTCAAGACAGCAAAACCTATCAGAACCTTGCAAGAGCATACGTCGGCGAAACGCAATCGTACGTCAGATATCAGTTTATCGAGTACGGCGCACGCAATCAAGGCTACAACGCCCTCGCGGAAGTCGTGGACAAAATCGTGTACAACGAATTTAATCACGCAAGACTTCTTTACACGCTAATTCAACAAGCAAGCAAAAACCAAATCGACAATATCGAAATCAACGCAGGCTACCCCTTCAAAGAAAAATGGGATCTGACGGAAAACTTCGCGCTTGCCGCAGAAGATCACGAGACCGAAATCAAACTTTACAAATCCTTTGAAAAAACCGCGCGTTCGGAAGGATTCGAGGACATTGCAAACACTTTCAAAATGCTTGCGGACGTTGAAAAACAGCACAAAAAAACCTTTGAGGATTTGCACAAGCAACTCAAAGACGGCACTCTGTACAAAAAAGAAAAAGCGGTGACTTGGCGTTGCTCAGGTTGCGGATATGAATCCACCTCGAAAGAGGCTTGGGACGAATGCCCTCTTTGCAAAGCAAAACAAGGCGTTGTCAATGTAAAAACGGCACAAAGCCGATAATAACTGCGCCGTCCTCGTTCGTTTCACAACGACGAACACACAGTTCAATAGTTTTGAAACGAACCGGGCAAATATCAGTCCGATTACAGCGAGTACGAAACGGGGAAAATCGAACTCGGCTATGAAAAAATCGTCTATCTTTGCAAGCGCTTGGATATCACTCCAAACGATTTGTTTGAGATAAAATAACCATTTTCAATATAGTTTTTGGGGATGAAGAACGTATCGCTTTTATTGTGTGAAGCATAAAACTGCGATATTTGAGCGTCAGACAAGGAAGCGCACCTCGAACGACAATCCTAACGTACTGAGACGTACGTGAATTGACGGACGAGGTGCGCTGACGAAGTTATTCGCTTGCCATAGCCTTTTGTAAAACCGCATAAAATCGATGCATAACGCGAAAGAGGTACTCGAACGGCAGCCCTAATTTACTAATCGTAAATGAGTTGTCGGACGAGTGCCTCTGACAAAGTTAGGCGCGATTTTATGCGGTTTTATTTATAGCCGCGAAGGGAAACAACCCCCACTTTCTCGGCAAAATAAGTCTTGTAACTTTCCGCAGTGGCTTTGTCGACGGGGGTGTAGCCGTGGGCGATGCAACCGTCGTTGTCGTTGTATTTTTGCATGAAATAACGAGGTGCGCCCGAGATGAGATAGGCAATTTTTTGCATATCTTCGGCGGTGTGGAACTCTTTGATTATGGTGGTGCGAAATTCGTAATCTACGCCGCTGTCCTTGAGCAACTGCATGCTTTTGAGGATTTTGCCCATATCGACGCTCTCAACGCCGACGGTGAGAGCATACTTTTCGGGGCTGTTTTTGACGTCCATTGCGACGAAATCGACGAGTTTTTTGTTTAACACTTCTTCGAGGACGTCGGGGCGAAGTCCGTTGGTGTCGAGTTTTGTGGCGTAGCCCATACCTCTGACTTTCGTCAAGAAATCGCACAAGTCGGGTTGAAGAGTCGGTTCCCCGCCCGTCACGCAGACTGCATCGACGAGCCCTTTGCGCTTTTGGAGATAGTCGAAAACCTCCGCCTCGTCTATACGTTGCGAATTGAGGTTGCCCACCACGAGCGGCGCATTGTGGCAGAACGGACAGCGGAAATTGCAACCGCCCGTAAAGACGGTGCAAGCGATTTTGCCGTCGAAATCCACCATTGAAAATTTTTCGTATCCACAGATTACCATGATTATATTTTAGCACGCATCGTACGGTTTGGGCAATGGTTTGAACACACTTTACAACGCAATACGTCGGTGATATAATTTTTTTGCGATTATGGAAAAGAGAAGCAGAAAGCAGTACCTCATAGAACTTTTGAAGTTGTTTGGCATGTTTTTCAAAATAGGTCTGTTTTCCTTTGGCGGAGGATACGCGATGCTCTCGCTCATAGAAGCGGAAGTCGTGAAAAAACAAAAGTGGATAACGCACGGCGAACTTGCCGACGTGTTTGCAATCGCAGAAAGCACGCCCGGGCCGATTGCGATAAACACGGCAACTTACATAGGTGTGAAACGGTGCGGCGTACTCGGCGGCATAGTTGCGACTCTCGGCGTGGTTATACCCTCTCTCATCGTCATCGTCGGGATAAGTTATATCATCGAACTCGTCAAAGACAACGTGTGGGCGGGCTACTTTTTCAGAAGTATCAGAGTCGGCGTTCTTGTGCTTATCGCAAAAGCAGTGTTTACGTTTTTCAAAGATATTCGCAAAAACGTATTGTCGTATCTTGTGATGACGGCGTCGTTTTTGCTCGTGTTGCTCACGGACGTAAGAGTGATTTATATCATTCTTTCAAGCATGATCGTCGCAATCGTGGCGCTTGGTTTAAGACAGGTTTACGACAAGAAAATACTGCACGCCGTCGGCACACCCGAATACTACAACGAGCGCATAGGCCGCACTCTCGAAAAAGACGAATATATACGGGAAACGGACTTTACGTTGCCAAAATGCGACGATAAAGCCATCGTTTGCGCAATTGACGGTTCAAACTCGTCGTTTGCGAAAACGTCCGAGATAAGTGAGGAGGGCAAGAGAAAATGATATATCTGCAACTCTTCTGGACGTTTTTCAAAATAGGTCTTTTCACGATCGGAGGCGGTCAGGCTATGATTCCGATGATAAGTCAGGAAGTCGTGGAAAAAGGCTGGCTTACAATCGAAGAAGTGCAATCTTTCATTGCGATTTCCGAGAGCACGCCCGGGCCGTTTGCCGTCAATATTGCAACTTACACGGGCGTGTCGGTGCTGCAATCGGCAGGCGTTGGCGAAAGCATACTCGGCGCGATTTGCGCGACTTTCGGAGTGGTTCTTCCCTCATTGGTTATCATCACGCTGATTGCCATGGCGTTTTCAAACTTCATAAAAAAACCTGCGGTGCAAGGTGTTTTCTCGTACGTACGTTCGACGGTGACGGGATTGCTACTGGCGGTTTTAGTCGGATTCGTACTCTCAACCCTATTCGGAATTTCAAGCGTGCTTTCGCACGAACCTATTCAATTTGACGTTATCGGAACTTGCCTTTTCGTGTTTTTGCTCGGCATATCGCTTGTCAAAATCAAAGGCAAAACGTTGCAACCTATCGTGATCATTCTCATTTCCGCAGTCGTGGGAACGCTTTGCTACGGATTTATAAGGTTGTAACTCCTAAAAAGCAACCGTGTATTTTACAAAAAATTTGCACATTTGCCTCATATTGAGTATTTACAATACGACATTTTTACACTATAATATACTTATCTATATTATCGTGCGCATGCGTACGCGTATTTTATGGATATTCTCGAATAGGAGTCAATTATGAGTAAAAAGGAAAAGCCGGCACCAGTGCTCGACGAGAAAGGCAGACCGCCTCTCAAACTCGACTATCCGCAGACCTTTAAGGTCGGTTTCGCATTCGCGATTATTATGCTGTTTTGGACAGCGTACGACTTCGTCGTTCCCCTCCTTATCGACAACGCTTACGGCTTGCCGAGTTGGGCGCGTGGACTCATTATGGGTCTTGACAACCTCTTGTCGCTGTTTATGTTGCCGCTCTTTGGCAAACTCTCCGACAACGCTCACGGCAAACTCGTCAAAAAATGGGGGCGCCGTACTCCGTTTATCGTGATCGGTACGGTGGCTTCCGTTGCGCTTATGGTTTTTGTGCCACTCGTCACGATCAATCAACAAGAACAATCCAACGATTACATCAAAACCGAAGTCGAAATGCGCCTTGACGACGACGCATATATGGAAGATTTGCTTGGAGATTGGTTCGACTACGCAGTCAGCGTAAAAGAAAATCCGCAAGCCAAACAACTTTATAAATCCGTCAGCGCAAACGACTTGTGCGACCTCGACTATCTTGCGATGAACGGTCATAACTACAAAACCGACAGAGCAAAAACGAGAGAATTCTTCACTTCGATACGCTATTACGGCAAACTCACTTCAAAGAAAGCCGTGCTCAATATGCTGGGCAAAACTACGTATTATTATCCGGACGGAGATACCGAAATCACGGATTTGAATGCGGTTTGCCCCGACACCGACAAAACTTACCAAGAAATGCTTGATAGCAACAAAAATTACAAAACGTACGTTGCTTCGGGTATGAACTCGTACAAATCCTACCTCATCAGACAAGCAAGCATCGACGGCGGCCACGGCAGCGAAAACTACAAGGGCTTCTACGGCGTAAAGAGCCTCGTGGTGTATATGGTCATCCTTCTTTTGGTGCTTATCGCAATGGCAACGTTCCGCTCCCCTGCAGTCGCGCTCATGCCGGACGTCACGCCCAAGCCCCTCCGCTCGCAAGCAAACGCAATCATCAACCTTTGCGGCGGTATCGGCGGCGCAATCGCGTTCTTGATTTACACGGTCGTGCTGTTCGGAACGAATCTTTACAATTACGTCATCATCTTCGGTTCGGTTGCGGCAGGTATGCTCTTGCTTCTTGCCGGATTCCTCGCTCTTGTCAACGAGCGCAAGATGGTTGCAAAATGCCAAGAAATCTGCAAAGAATACGAAATCGACGACTTCGCAGAAGGCGAGAATCCCGAAGCGGAAAAATTTGCAGAAGAACTCATTCACGAAGGCGATGCGGAGTACAACCTCGACAGCAAGCCCGACGGCGAAACGCAAGAAATCGTCAACGAAGCCGCTTCAAAAGAAGAAGTCGCTCCCGAAACTCTCGATTTTGCAAAGCAAGTCGTTGAAAACACCAAGAAAAAATGTCAATCACCCAAAGAATGGTGGGGCGCAAAGAGCGATCTCGAAAAAGGCAGACTCAAATCGTTCATTCTCATCCTCGCATCAATCTTTATGTGGTTTATGGGATACAATGCTGTATCGTCCAACCTTTCCGTCTATACAACCAAGGCACTCAACCTCTCTGCGGGTATCGCTTCGATTATCTCCGGCGTGTCCATGGGCATAAGCGCAATCGCTTTCATCCCCGTTGGGTATATGGCTGCAAAAATTGGAAGAAAAAAATCGATTATCATCGGCTTCGGTATGGCTGTAATTTCATTTATCCTTATCTTCGCCGCCCTGCGTCCTGGATATGGCACCTCGCTCAAAGCAGTGCTGTTTGCACTCTTCTACCTCATCGCAGGCTTCGGTCTTATCATCGCAAACGTCAACACGTTCCCGATGGTCACCGAACTTTCAACGGCGGAAACGGTGGGTCAATACACCGGCTACTACTATATGGCAACTATGTCCGCACAAGCAATCACCCCCGCTATCGGCGGCGCAATTATGGACACAGGCGGAAACAAATTCCTCTTCCTCTACAGCGCAATCTGCATCGTCATCGCAATCGTGCTGATGTTCTTCGTCAAACACGGAGACAGCAAACAACTTGCAAGCGGCAGAAAACTCTCCAAAGAAGAGAAAAAACAAATCAGATTGGATGCGCTCGACGCAGATTAAAAAAGCGATATGCTTACAGAAGGCACGCGGTTGCGTGCCTTCTTTTTATATATCGCTTTTTTAATCTCCCTACCGCGCAGAAAATTTGCGCTATCAGTTCTTGCACGGATAAATACTCATGCCACAGTTTCGCCAAATTATCTGCTTGGTGTTTGCACCTTTGGCGCGTACGTCGCTATGCTTACAGAAGGCACGCCATTTCGTGCCTTCTTCTTATATATCGCTTTTTTAATCTTCCTACCGCGCAGAAAATTTGCGCTATCAGTTCTTGCACGGACAAATACTCATGCCACAGTTTCGCCAAATTGTCTGCTTGGTTTTTGCGCCTTCGGCGCGTACGTCGATATGCTTACAGAAGGCACGCAGTTGCGTGCCTTCTTTTTATATATCGCTTTTTAATCTAATCTCTGAGGAGTGGGGCTTGCCCCACCCGCAATTATTAATTATTCATTGTTAATTGATAATTCCGTTTTTCCGTTTACGATTGCCAAAAGGCGTAAGCCTTGCGATTCGACACGCAACGTGCCGTCTTCGCTTGAGCGCTCGAATATGAGTTTTTTGGAATCGGGGATAAAATGAGTTTCGCCTTGCAACAACGAGGCGTATTTCTCTCTGAATTTTCCGAGTGCACGGTAGTGTTCAAGCAAATCGGAATCCTCTCTTCCCCACGGATACGTTCCGCGATTGAGGGGGTCTTCAAATCCTTGCTTGCCGACTTCGTCGCCGTAGAAAACACATGGTATACCGGGAAGCGTATATTGCAGCGCGCTTGCAAGTTTAAGCCTGCGCTTGGCAAGGTCGTACTGCTCGTTTGAAAGACAAAAATCGGCACGCTCGCGCTTCGATGCAGGCGGTTTTACTCCCGAAAGCAAAGTCAATGCGCGCGATGTGTCGTGACTGCCCACGAGGTTCATAAGCACATCAAGGGACTGCTTGGGATAATGCTCGAGTATGGAGGTGACGTCTGATATAAATGCGTTTTTGTCGCCGCTCAACGCATACGCCAAAATCGCCTCTTTGAATGGATAGTTCATCACCGAATCGAGTTGCTCGCCCATAAAATATGGTCGCCACTCGCTGTATGCAATCTTGATTGACGCGTCTTCCCACACCTCGCCCACAATGAGCATATCCTCGCCCTCGCTCTTGATGCGCGCGCAAAGTTTGTCGGTGAAGTCGATGGGCAGTTCGTCAACGACGTCGAGCCGCCAACCCTTGACGCCGAGTTTGGACCATTTGTCTATGACTCCGTTTTCGCCGAGTATCAAATCGCAAAATCCTTTCGCGCACTTGTTGACGGTGGGCACAACCGTGCTCCCCCACCAGCACGCGTACTCGTCGGGATAATGTGTGAAATAGTACCAGCCATAGTAGGGCGATTGCTTGCTTTGGTATGCGCCGAGGCTGTCGTAAGTGCCGTTTTTATTGAAATATCTGCTGTCAGAACCCGTGTGGTTGAAAACGCCGTCGAGCATAATGCGTATACCCATCTCTTTTGCCTTTTCAATCAGAGCAGCAAACTCATCTTCCGTTGCGAACAAGGGATCGATTTTGAGATAATCGCCCGTGTCGTAGCGGTGGTTGGAGCACGACTCGAAAATCGGAGAAAGATAAATGCAACTCACCCCGAGCGATTTGAGATAATCGAGTTTTGAGATTATGCCGTTTGCGTTGCCTCCGAAGAAGTCGTCCGCGCGATAATCTCTGCCGTCTTCGGCTATGTCGGGGCGTTCGTACCAATCGGAGTGCAACCGTCCTCTCTTTGTGAAAGGTTTGTCGCCGACCTTGCAGAATCTATCTGCAAAAATCTGATAAATGACGCCTTGTTTTGCCCAATTCGGAGTTTTATAGTCGCATTTTGTGACAGTCAACTGCCATTCGGGCAACCAATCGCCTCTTGCAGCCGTCCCGTCAAGGCCTCTCCCGAAGAACGCAAGATCGCCGTCCGAAAACTCGCCCTCGAAACGATATTGCCATATTCCCCACTCGTGCAAAGCAAACGCTCCTTCAAAAAAGTCTTGCCCGTCACTGCTGTGAGAAAACGGAAGTTCGTAACGCAAAGAAGCGCCGCTCACCACTCCGCCCTCGCCGAAGACTTGGCGCAATACGATAAACGCTCGCTTGATTTGAAGCGAACTCGGAACGGGAAACGTGATTTGCGTTGCCTGATTGCATACGCTTGCACCGTAGGGTTTTTTGTGTATAAGTGGTGAATACATAGTCATCTTTTATCTTATAAATCTAAAAAAAGCATCCTTCAACTCTTCAAATGCAACTTCCCCTTTCCTCACGTGTTTGGACTTCGGCGT